>JGI24707J26582_10000299_pt1 | contig 37848 bp, 33 predicted proteins | sample BioPla1DNA1_FD_26582 | JGI IMG/M metagenome (IMG submission 26582)
TTGTGGTATAATAAATTGTTCCATTATTTTGTGAATCTCCTGATTTGTTTTCTCTTCAAAAACATTATATCAGGTTATTCCGAATTATGGAATACTTTTTTATTTTTGGACAATTATAGTTTAAATTCAGCAAATTTTTGATTTTCACAAAATTTTTTAAAAATAAAATACAGGCTTTGCATTAAGCAAAGCCTGTATTTAGTTTTCATTAAATCATGACGCATCTTGTGGCTCAAACTGACTATTATACAATTCAGCATAAAATCCATTTTTAGCAAGAAGCTCTTCATGATTTCCACTCTCTAAAATATCGCCATCCTTCATTACAAGAATTAAATCAGCATTTTTAATAGTAGAAAGTCTGTGCGCTATTACAAAAGACGTTCTGCCCTTTGTCAATTCATCCATAGCTTTTTGAATTTGTATTTCTGTACGTGTATCTACGGAACTTGTAGCTTCATCTAAAATAAGCAAAGGTGCATTTTGTATCATTGCACGAGCTATTGTAATCAGCTGCTTTTGTCCCGCTGACAGCACTGCTTTATCATCTAAAATAGTATCATATCCATTAGGAAGTGTTTTTATAAATTTATGGATACCCACTACTTTACATACTTGCTTTAACTGCTCATCAGATACATTTTCTTTTACATAAACAATGTTCTCACGGACTGTTCCCTCAAAAAGCCAAGTATCCTGCAACACCATGCAAAACATAGAATGTACATTATTTCTTGTTAGCTCGCTTGTAGGTATTCCATCTATTAAAATCTGTCCTCCGTCAAGCTCATAAAACCTCATTAAAAGATTTACTATTGTTGTTTTTCCAGCACCGGTAGGGCCAACTATCGCTACTTTTTGTCCACTTTTAGCATGAGCTGAAAAATTTTTAATAACTAGCTTTTCAGGTGTATATCCAAATACAATATTTTTAAATTCAACATCACCATTGGGACTTTGTAAAATCTGCTTTTTGTCATCTTCTCTTGACAACTCATCTTCTTCCAAAAATTCAAAGACTCTTTCTCCAGCTGCAGCTGCTGACTGAAGTCCCGTAGCTGCCTGTGCTATATTAGAAAGCGGCTGTGTAAATTGCTTAATATAAATCATAAATGCTACAATTACGCCAAATTCAATTTTATTGTCCAATGCCAACGCCGCACCCGTTAAACAAACTGCAACATAACCAAAATTGCCCACAAACCCCATTATAGGCTGCATAAGTCCCGAAAGAAACTGCGATTTCCATGAGCTTGTATATAGCTTATTATTAATTTTATTAAAGCTTTTGTTTATTTTCTCCTCTGCATTATATGCCTTTACAACTGCTTGACCAGTGTATGTTTCTTCTATTACACCATTTATTTCACCTAAATAATCCTGCTGTTGTGTAAAATACTTTTGAGATTTACCAATAATAACAAACATAAGAATAAATCCAAGCAATGAAGATAATACAGCTACTAAAGCCATCAATGGATTTGTAACAATCATCATCACCAAAGAACCAACAAGCATAGTCACCGACGAAAAGAAGCCTCCCACACTTTGATTCAACGTCATTGAAAGTGAATCAATATCATTAGTAACACGACTAAGCACATCACCAATGCTATTTCTATTAAAATAATTTAATGGAATTTTATTTATCTTATGGCTAATATCAGTACGCATTCTACGTGAAATTTTCTGTGAAACAGTTACCATAATAAAATTTCTGGCATACTGAAAAATTATACTTAAAACACTAATTACACCAAAAATAAGTGCAATTTTATTTACCTTATTAAAATCAATACTAGTAATAATTCCATCTTTAATAGCATTGGATAAATCTTCAATATAGCGTGGGCCTATAACAGTTAAAACAGAACCTATAACAGCTAATATTATCGCTATAAAGATGAAAATCGCATAAGTTTTACTGTATTTTATAATTTTTAACCATGTGTTTTTAAAGTTCTTAGGCTTCTCCCCTACCATTGGAGCACCAGGTCCCCTTCTTGGCGGACGACGTTTATATTCTCTATCTGACATCTTCCAGTTCCTCCTTTGATAGCTGTGATAAAGCAATTTCACGATATACTTCACAATTATTAATTAACTCTCTATGAGTTCCTATGCCTACTGCCCTGCCTTCATCAAGAACAATTATTTTATCGGCATCTTTTATAGTGCCTATTCTTTGTGCTACGATAAATACAGTGCTGTTGGACGTATGCTTATTTAACGCATGACGCAACTGCTTATCGGTTTTATAATCCAAAGCAGAAAAAGAATCGTCAAAGATAAGTATTTCAGAATTACGATGAATAGCTCTAGCTATTGATATTCTCTGCTTTTGTCCACCTGATAAGTTTTGTCCAGACTGTGCTATAACAGCATCTATACCGCCTGTCTTTTCGTTGATAAATTCCTTGCCCTGAGCAATCTCAATAGCTTTTTCAACTGCAGAATCACCATTTTCAGGATTGTTTCCATATTCAATGTTGGAACGAACAGTACCTGAAAAAAGCACTGCCTTTTGAGATACATAGCCTATTTTATCCAATAAAGCTTTTTTATCATATTCTTTCACATTTACACCGTCAATTAAAACTTCACCTGATGTAACATCAAAAAATCTAGGTATAAGATTAATTAAAGAGCTTTTTCCACTACCCGTCGAACCAATGATTGCAATAGTTTCACCCTTATTTGCTTTAAAGCTAATATCCTCAAGGACATAATCACCGGCATCAGGGTATTTGAAATTAACATTTCTAAACTCTATTTCACCCTTAATATCATTACCTTTATAATCTCCGTAGTGAATTCTAGGCTCAGTATCAAGCACTTCATTTATACGCTTTGCAGAAACCGATGCTCTTGGCAGCATAAAAAATATAAATGTAAGCATCAAAAACGACATTATAACCATCATAGCATATGATGAAAATACAACCGTATCAGAAAAGAGATCTATTTTGCTTTCCATGCCAGCGGCTTCTATTAAATAAGCACCAATATAATAAATACTTAGATTTATACCACTCATAACCGTCGCCATAACAGGGTCAATTAGCGACATTATCTTACCTATAAATAAATGCGTCTTATATAATACTGTATTATGCTTTTCAAACTTTTCGTTCTGATAATCTTCTGCATTATAAGCACGAATAACTCTTATACCTGTCAAATTTTCTCTTGTTACTCTATTTAAGTTATCAGTATATGTTTGCACAACCTTAAATTTAGGTATCGCAAATAAAGTAATAACAGTGATTAAAACAACAATCAAAATAATTGCACCACCGGTAGCAGCTGTCCACTGCCAATTCTTAGTAAGAATTTTCATAGATGCCCATATAGCCATTACTGGTGCACGTACAAGTACAATAAGACCCATAGAAATAACCATTTGAATTTGATTTATATCATTTGTGGATCTTGTAATAAGACTCGGAGTAGAGAACTTTCCTATTTCTTCAAATGAGAATGAATGTACTTTTTCAAAAATATCTCCTCTTAAAGATTTTGATATCGATGCGGCAATTTTAGCTGTAAAAAATCCTGCTATTACTGCAATAAAAAAACTGCCTAAAGCACAGGCAAACATCATAAGTCCCGCATGCCATATATCCTTCATTTCGGTATTTGGCGTTTGTAAAAGTGTTGTTATTTCCTTCATATATTCAGGTAATCTTAAATCAAGCCATACCTGAAAAACAATAAATACTAAAGCCCCCAAAATCATTAGCCAATCTCTATTTTTAAGGCGTTTCAAGATTTTGAACATATTTGTTATCCCTTTCATATTCCATATTTTCAATGCTGGATAGTAATTTTTTTAATAAAAAAATTAGCTGTTTTTTCTCATCATTAGATAATCCTGAAGAAAACATCTCATTAATTGTTATGAATTTTTGCTTTCCTTTTTCAGTCATATCCTTAGCTTTTTGTGTAAGACTTAGGTTGAAATATCTGCCATCTATGGTGCTTTGCTTTTTTTCTACCAAGCCTTTTTTAACAAGATTTTTGACAAGACTAGTGACTGAAGAACCCTTTAAATCCAAAAATTGTTCCAGCTTTTTGACAGTTATATCTTCATCAGCATGATGATATAAAAATCTGATTATCATTAGCTGCTGAAAAGTTATCCCATCTTCTTTAAGCATGGCATTGTGCTTATTATATATAGCGTGGCTTATTTTTTTCAGAATAAACGCTATATTATTTTCTTCAAGCCTTGCTTGTTCATCTAAAGCCAATTATTCACCTCCAAAATTAATTAGAATTCTATGTAATTATAGAACTTTTAAAATCCATTGTCAAGGATTTTCACATGGTTTTCAGAAAATATACAAAAAATTTATAGGACTTGCTAAAAAATCAGCAAGTCCATAAGATAATATTTTAATCCAAAAAATCTTCATTAAGACAAACGCCAAATTCCTTAGCAATTGCTCTTAAATTAGCATCAGTAATAGTTTGAATGATTTTGCCTGAGGAAAATGCTAAATTATATATTTCAGCTGCTTTTTCAATAGTATGCATTAAGCCAAATGTTATATCAAAATCCACTCCCGAGCAAAATAACCCATGATGTGCCCAAACTGCAGCATCGTACTTTTTCATTAGCTTTGAGGTGGCCATAGCAATTTCAGTACCACCGGGAACCATCCATTCCACTACTCCTACACCTTGAGGAAAAACAACAGGACATTCGGTTGCTGATTGCCATAAAGCCTTGGTAAAAGCTTTATCCGTAAGAGGAGTAGTATAAGTCATAGCAATAAGATTAGCAGGATGTGCATGATAAATTACTCTGTATTCATTATTAGTAGCAGATTTTTTAACAGAGTGATTCATAAAATGTGTAGGAAATTCACTGGTAGGTCTTGCACCATTTTCTAAACCCCAAACAACTTTCCACGAGTCGCCTTTATCATTTATTTTTACAATACCAATTGAATGCTCTGGGTCTAATATAACATTTCTGAAAAATTTTCCACTTCCAGTAGTTATAAAATATTCGTTTGCAAACTCAACCCATTTTTCAAAATGCTTTGGCTGAATTTCGTTTCTATCGACAAATTCATTCTCCACAAAAATAGCATAACTAGTATGCAGATTAAGCTTTTTCTCACCGGGTATTAAAGAAAATGCTTTTTCCAAGTCTTGCATAATCTGCTCAGGAGTTGTTGCTTTTCCAGGGTAATTTCCTGTTGCCTGTATTCCTCCGGAAAGAGATTCTCTACTGTCAAAGCCACCTACATCATCACCCTGCCAACAATGAATTGAAATAGGTATTTGCTTAAGAGAATTAATAGCATTTTCTACATTAACTCCATATTTTTCATATACACTTGCCGCATAGTCAATTCTACTTGTAAAGCTCATAAAGCGACCTCCATTTGTATTTTTAAATTTACTATTGCCGTAGACTCTTCAGGAATAACTATTATTTTTTTGCCCGTTGCTTTTCGTGTAAGCTTATTTAAAAAATTATTCTTAGCACCGCCACCGGCTATATAAATTCGATTAAACTTCATACCTGTGTTTTTTTCAAGCTGAATAACAGCTTTTGAATAGCTTTCAGCTAATGAGCGATATGCACATCTAAAATAATCAGCGGATGAAAGCTTATTTTCACTATTTAACAACGAATCAAAAGCACTCTTCATACTAATAGGAGAAAGCAGAATTTCTGCATCTGCATCTATCAATTCATTAAATTTACTGCTCTCAGCCATCTCTACTATTTCATCAAAGCTTTTATCAGGGCATAGCTCCTTTCTTAGCTCTTGAATAAGCCACATCCCCATAATATTTTTTTGATAACGTATGTATCCTATCCCTCCTTCGTTAGAAAAATTTGAGCTAAAGCTATTTTCATCAGTAAGAGGTTCATTCGTTTTAATGCCAAGCAAGGACCATGTACCCGATGAAATATAAGGCTGATTTAAACCAATCCTCATTCCCTCAACAGCAGATGCTGTATCATGCGTAGCACAAAGCACTACTTTAGTATTTCCGCCTACCTTTTCAGCAATTTCTGGTAAAAGGCAGCCTAATTGTGTTTTTGGCTTTTTTAATTGCGGAAAAAGCTGTTGAGCAAACCTAATGAATTTATAATATAGGATTCATACTCGCCTTTTGTTGCATTAACTAACCCCGTAGTCACAGCATTAGTATATTCTTTTGCCTTTTTTCCTGTTAATTTATACATCAAATATTCCGGTATCATTAAAAAGTCTGTTGCTTTTGCTATTCTTCCTCTTATTAAATCATCATACAATTGATAAATCGTATTAAATGGCTGAAACTGACAACCAGTGATTTTATAAAGCTCTTCAAATGATAAACCACGCAGATAACCCAAGTTTTCTAAATAGCAATCATAAAAATACTGCATAGAATCTTTTCTAAAATGCAAATAGCTTTCAAGCTTATCACTATCCAAATAATACTGACCATGAAAATTTAATGTAGCCTGCTTTTTAGGGCTTAGCATATAATCAAGATTTGTAAGTCCTATTTCCTTATACATTATTTTATACATATTATAAGTATCAATTCTGCAGGACTCACCGCCACCAATATTGTATATATGCCCCCAAAAGCCTTCATCTAGGGTTTTATCATAGCTGTATGAACACAGATTTTTCATTGCTATAGCTGAATCTCTGTCCGAGCAATATTCCAATACATTATCAAAACAATTGTGAAACATTATAGCATCTTCAATTTGACTCATTGGCTTTCCTATTATACCTGTTTGCCTATGAGAAACCCAGTATTTTAATCCGCTTTCTATAACAAGCCTTTCGGCTACTACCTTTGACACAGCATAATAATCAAATACGCTGGGCTTTATAGGATCTCCGATTCTCCCCCTATGAATAGGAGGCATTCTGTCGCCTGTTTCTGCTACTGTACCTATATATACAAATTTAGTTGTATCCTGTTGATTATTTTCATATATAGCTTTAATTATATTTTTAGTAGAACCATAATTAATCTTCATAGCAAGCTCTGGATTATAATCAGCAGCAGGCGAAACAAATGCGGCAATATGAAGTACAATATCACAATCCTTTACACTTTTTAAAACAGAATTATAATCAGTTAAATCACCCCAAATTATTTCAATCCCCTTAATATTTTCATAAGGCTTTAAAACTTCATAATCTCTTTCGGTTTTCCTAGCTAAAATTACTATATCCTGTTTATCTAAATCTTCAACCATATTTTTAAGAGTAGGTTGTCCCATTCCACCTGTTGCACCAGTTAAAAGTACACTTTGCTTTACCATTAAAATTATTCACCTTTCATATCAATAGTTTCTGCTTTTCCTTTAATTATGTCAAGGCATAACTTCATTGAATCAGCAATAGCACCTTCAATATCGTCTTCAGTAACGCCTAATGGAACACAACCAAGTGATTTATCGATAAACAGCTCACTATACTGTATGTCACCAAGCTTAGGCATATATAGCCCGCCCTCTATGCCATGTTTTTTCTGCTGCTTAAGCATACTTTTTGTGCCTAGATTGAACAAAAATTTCGGTATGTTCTTTATTTTTTTATCGGCATAATTCATACTCTTTTTCATGATAGTAAGCATTTCATTCCAATCCATGTTGTACCAACCTATCGGATAAGCTCTGCCACCCTTTGTTCTCTCTAAAGAACCGGCAACAGACTGTCCTACCTGTCAAACAACAAAAGCACCTCAAGAATAAATGGTGTTGACAAAAAGCCTGTTCCTAATCGCCAATTATAATTTTCCATTGCTTTTATTAATCTTTTCTTAGCATAGTCCTTTTGTCGCAAGTACTGCATTTAGTAATAATGCACCGGCAGGGCCTAACAAATAGCCAAGCCATTTTTCAGTGGAAGTAACATTTTTAGATGTTACCTTACTATTAAATACCCTTGCATCAAGTAATTTTGTCGCTGCCATAATTTTATTCCTCCATGTTTTCTTTGGGAAGCTTAGGTGCTTTAACAGGCTTTAAAAAATGCTTTGCACCTTTTATTAAATGACCGTTTGCTAGTTCTACAAAGCCTAGTGCAAAATTATAAGGGAATGATTTTCCTGCCGACATTGACATACTGCGTATTGAGTTTGATTCTAAAATTCTTTGTAAAAATAATGCACCTTTTATCTTGTTATCACGTTCTATACTTTCAGGTAATTTTTGAGCATCCTTCATTTGTTTATGTGCCACACCTAAAACGGAATTAAACAATATTCTGCCCATAAAGCTTTGCTTAAGGTCGGTAAAGCGTGATTCGATAGTAATTGGATAACTGTCGGGTAAATTAGGTATCTTTATGCTGCTCATTTTTTCAAACAACTGGTTGTTCATCTTAGAAATATCAGCTTTTTTATACACTTTGCTTACTTCATCAGAGTATGGATTTTCTGCATCTTCACCATCAAGCTTAACCTTTTGAGAGAAAATTATTGTATCACAATCAGAGCAAATTTGAATATCATATTCTCCGCTTTCAAGCACCCATCGTTTTTCCTTTATATTAAAATATCGCAAATCCTCAATGGGAATACTAAGATTTACATCACAGCTTTCATCGGGATTTATATGGACTTTTTTAAAGGCTTTAAGCTCCTTTATTGGCTTAAAAATTTTACTATCCGGTGCTTTTACATATACTTGAACAACCTCTCCTCCCCTATACCTACCAGTATTTTTTATTTTACAGGAAATCGATATTTTTACATCAGTTGCTTGAATATTAAAATCACCATAATTAAATTTAGTATAGGACAAACCATATCCAAAAGGATAGCTTACCCTTTTGCCTATGGTAGAATAATATCTATAACCTACAAAAATGCTTTCTTTATAAACTTCCTGAGGTGTCTTAGAAAACTCATTGTAAAATGGTACATCTTCATATTTTTCTACCCATGTTTCTGCTAACTTGCCACTTGGGCATATATCTCCGAAAAGCAGCTTCATAGTTGCTGTTCCACCGTTTTGTCCCGGCAAAAACATATTTAAAATAGCATTTACATTTTTAGCAAAGGGAAGCTCTACAACTCCTCCGCCATATAAAACAACAACTATCTTTTTGCCCGTTTTTGCTAAAGCATCAATTAACTTAACTTGATTTTGGGGGAGCTTAAGGTTTTCCCTGTCACAGCCCTCACTTTCAACATAATCAGTAAGCCCAGCAAATACAACAACACTATCAAAAGTATCAGAGGATAACACAGCCTTTTTAATAAGCTCATCTTGTGGTTCAATTTTATTTTCAAGATAGCCTTTTTCATAAACAAAGTCAATGCCCATATTCTTTGCTGCTTGAATAGGAGAAGTAAGCATAGCAGGTGAAATCATTGAACTTCCTGCACCTTGATACCTCATTTTTTCAAAAAGCTCACCGACAAATAAATATCTTTCCGATTTTTTAAGAGGAAGAATACCGTCATTTTTCATTAAAACAGCGCAATCTTCAGCTATTTCAGCTGCAAGCCTATGATGTGCAGAAAAATCTAGCTGCTCTTTCTCATGGTTAACCACATAGTCCTTAACTAGCTTGAGTAAATTGAAAACTGCTTTATCAAGCTCTTTCATTGATAAAGTACCATCTTTAACAGCATCAATAATCTTACGTCTGCATATCGCTGTATCTCCGGGCATTTCAAGGTCAAGTCCTGCCTTTATAGCATCTACTCTATCTCTAATTGCTCCCCAGTCGGTTATTACAGCACCATCATATCCCCATTCATCTCTAAGCACGTTAGTAAGCAGCCATTTATTCTCAGAGCAATAAATACCATTTACACGATTATAAGCACACATAATTGAAGAAGGCTTTGCTGATTTTACAATCTTTTCAAAAGGCTTAAGATATATTTCTCTCATTGCCCTTTCATCAGCGATACTATCACCCAAGAAACGATAGTTTTCACTATTATTTAATGCAAAATGCTTTACGGAAACGCCAACAGCTTCAGATTGAATCCCCTTTACTTCAGCCATTCCCATCTCTCCTGATAAAAAAGGGTCTTCAGAAAAATACTCAAAGTTTCTGCCGCAAAGAGGGTTTCTCTTGATATTTGTTCCCGGTCCTAAAAGCATGTGTACGTCATAATGCTTACACTCTTTAGCGATTGCTTTTCCCATCTTAAAAAGATTATCAGGATTCCAGCTTGAGGCAGTAGCCACTGCAGTAGGAAAAGCTGTTGCTGATTCACTTTGAGATATACCATTATCCTGTTCGCCCGTCTGCTTTCTTAATCCATGAGGACCATCAGCCATAGAAAGAGTAGGAACATTCAGTCTAGGGATACTATTTGTATACATAAAATCCGTTCCCGATACTAATGCCGCCTTTTCCTCAACTGTCATTTTATTGATAATTTCCTCTATGTTCAACAAAACTACCTCCTATATGTTATTTATTATTGTAATAATATCACAAAGAAAATCACTTTGCTTGCATAATTGTAATATTTATAATATAATAGTAATAAGATTTGAGGTGAGTAGATGAATTTAATAAATAATATTGACTTAAAATACATTTGCACTGTAATAGGTAATCTTTCCGGTGTTCCTATAAGAATATTTGATAAAGATGAGCAAATTTTCTTTCATTCCCCCGTTCTCCTTATAAAAGATCCATTAACCGTTTACAAGGACACAATTTGGAGGATTGATTCCCACATTGGTTATTTTATTACTAGACATTTTAACTATTATGGAGTTGTCAACAATAATGATATNAAAATTATAATCGGCCCTACCCGACAAACTCAAAACACTTCTCAGGAANTAAGAGAGCTTGCTTTCAAAGCAGATGTACCTGAAGAGGATATTGACGACTTTATTTCTTCTATGAAGGGTATAGTGAGAATGCCTTTAAACAGCGTGCTGCAAATGCTTTGTACAATTAACTATATTCTTAATAATGAAAAGCTTGAGCTAAAGGACATTACTATTTATGAATCAGAGCAGGATGATTTAAAGCTTTTTTTAGAACAACAATTCAGTGGCATAAATGCCAAAAACAATTCAGATATTTTAAATAAACAAAATGCTCATAACACTTATTCTTTAGAACAACAGCTAATGAGCATGGTAAGAAAAGGTGATGTTTCCAGCATACAAAAATGGGTAGCCGAAGCACCGGCTGTAAACAGNGGTATCCTCGCTAACGANCAGCTAAGACAAGGTAAAAATACCTTTGTAGTTTCCGCAACCTTGATATCCAGAGCAGCTATTCAAGGNGGAATGGATACCGAAGAGGCATTTGGGCTTAGTGATACTTATATTCAACAATGTGANAGATTTAATACACTTCAGCAAGTCACCAATTTGCAATACAATATGGTAATTGAATTTACAAAGCGTATGCAGCAAATAAGACGTGGCAGTAATTTGACACAATTAACAATAGCAGTTACTAATTATATTCGCCATCATTTATCAGAAAAAATAAAAGCTGAGGATATAGCAAAAGCAATGTTTATGAGCCGACCATATCTTTCTGCAAAATTTAAAGAGGAAACAGGAGAAACACTAACAGATTTTATTCTAAATGAAAAAACAGAAGAGGCAAAACGCCTACTGCGTTATTCCGATAAAAATTTTACTGCAATATCGTCCTATCTCGGTTTTTCATCTCAAAGCCATTTTACACGGGTTTTTAAAAAATATATAGGCATGACACCAAAAGAATATCGAAATAAATACAATAATTAAAAAAACCACCCTTAAAAAGGTGGTTTCATAATTATTGCTCGATATATTTTAAAATCAATTCTTTTGCTAATGCAGGATTTGCCTTGCCCTTTGACCTTTTCATACACTGACCAACAAGAAAACCTAGTGCATTGGTTTTACCATTTTTATAATCATTAATAGATTTTTCATTTTCACTAAGCACGTCTTTTACAATCTGTTCTATCACGCCTGAATCAGAAATCTGTTTTAATCCCTTTTCATCTACAATCTGTGAAACAGCTTTATCAGAGCTTAATATTTCTTCAAAAACAGTTTTTCCTGCAGAAGTTGAAATTTCACCCTTTTCAATCAAAGTGATAATTTCTACTAACTTTTCAGCTGTTACATTTGTATCATAAATGCTCTTGTTTAAATCATTCATCACCTTAGAAACATCACCTAAAATCCAATTAGAAACATTCTTTGCCGAACATCCACCAATATCCATACATTCATCAAAGAGCCTTGATTTATCGAGGTTTTCAACAAGTAATGCAGCATCAACCTGAGGAATTCCAAGCTCTTTTATATATCTTTTCTGCTTGATATGGGGTAGTTCTGGAATTTCATCTTTAAGTTTTTGGATAAATGTCTTATCTACAACAATCGTGCCTAAGTCTGGCTCAGGAAAATAACGATAGTCCTGTGCATCTTCCTTACTCCTCATGGCTATGCTAATTCCCTTTACATCGTCCCAACGCCTTGTTTCCTGATTGATTACTCCGCCATTTTCAATAACTTCTATCTGACGGTTTGCCTCATAATCAATGGCACGCATTGCCGCTGAAAAGCTATTGACATTCTTCATCTCACAGCGTGTACCAAATTCCTTTTGCCTTTTTTTACGTACAGAAACATTAACATCACATCTAATGCTTCCCTCCTGCATTTTTGCATCGGAAATATTAAGGTATTTTAAAATAGATTTAATTGTTTCAAGATATGCTTTAGCCTCCTTTGAGCTGCGGATATCCGGCTCAGACACTATTTCAATAAGAGGCACGCTAGAACGATTAAAATCAACTAAAGAACCTGAAAAAGCCTCATCATGCAATAGTTTTCCAGCATCCTCTTCAATATGAATCCTTGTTACACCTATACGCTTTTCTTCACCATCATCTAAAAGCACATCAAGATANCCATGCTCGCATAAAGGAATATCAAACTGAGAAATCTGATATGCCTTAGGCAAATCGGGATAAAAATAATTCTTTCTATCCTGTTTTGTAACATTGTTTATTTTACAATTTAAAGCATGTCCCATTTTTATCGCATATTCAACGACCTTTTCGTTCAATGTAGGCAAAGCACCCGGTAAAGCTGTACATATAGGACAAATTTGAGAATTCACCTCTAGCCCAAATGAATTTTTACATGAACAATAAGCCTTGGTAACAGTATTTAATTCAGCGTGTACCTCAAGACCTACTACAATTTCATAATCATTATTACTTACTTTGCTTGACATTATTTGCCCTCCTGTCCTGAAATCTCNCATACTTCAGCCTCNCCATTAATCAACTCTACTGCCCTAGCTGTATTGAGCAATATATTTTCATTAAACTTATTGGCTATNAACTGAATCCCAACAGGCATTTTACAAATTGTTCCACATGGAACACTAATTGCAGGCAACCCAGCAATATTTATAGGAACTGTGCATATATCGCCTGCACACATTTTTACAGGGTCATTTATATTTTCACCTATGTTAAAAGCTGTAACAGGTGTTGTTGGTGTAGCAATAACATCACATTCTTCAAACGCATGATTAAACTCTTTAGTTATATTTTGTGCTACTACCTTTGCTTTTTTATAATATGCATCAAAATATCCACTGGACAAAACAAATGTACCAAGCATAATGCGACGCTTTACTTCATCGCCAAAGCCTTCATCCCTTGTTTTCTCATACATATCAATTAAATTATCATATTCCTTAGCTCTATAACCATAGCGAACACCATCAAATCTAGCTAGATTAGAGCTTGCCTCTGCTGAGGAAATAATATAATAAGCACTTAAAGCATATTCAGTACTTGGTAAATTAATTTCAATTACCTTAGCACCTTGTTTTTCAAGCTCTTTCACCATTGAAAGTACTTTTTCCTTTACCTCCGAGTCCACACCTTTACCAAAATATTCAGCAGGAATGCCAATGCGTAAGCCTTTAACATTACCACTTATACCCTTTGTAAAATCAGGATAGGATTTTTTTACCGAAGTTGCCTCAAGCTTATCATATCCACAAATAGCATTATAAAGCAAAGCTATATCCTTTACATTTCTAGCTATTGGACCAACTTGATCAAACGAGCTTGCAAAAGCCACAACACCATAGCGAGAAACTGTACCATAAGTCGGCTTTAAGCCAACTACTCCGCAATAAGCTGCCGGCATTCTAATAGAGCCTCCCGTATCCGTACCTAGTGCAAAAGCACATTCACCCGCTGCAACAGATGCGGCACTTCCTCCTGAAGAACCTCCCGGAACCTTATCAAGATTATGAGGATTTCGTGTAAGCTTAAAATATGAGCTTTCAGTAGAACTGCCCATAGCAAATTCATCCATATTAAGCTTTCCCAAAATTACACTGTCATTGCTGATTAATTTCTCCATTACAGTAGCATTAAATGGGGGAACGTAATTATAAAGCATTTTGGATGCACAGGTAGTAAGTAAGCCCTTTGTAGAAATATTATCTTTAATGCCAATAGGTACACCTGCAATAGGAGAAACAGCTTCACCCTTAGCTATTTTTTCATCAACAACTTTTGCAGCTTTCAATGCACCTTCATTATTAAGTGTAATATATGCACCTATTTTTTCATCAATATTACCAATTCGATTAAAAAAAGATTGTGTAATCTCAACTGCACTGCACTCTTTTTTCTTAATCATTTCCGATAAAAGATAAGCAGGCTTTTTATATAGCTCCATGTTTTATAGTCCTTTCATATTGAGTCTATTACAATTCATTTTAATATTTATGATTCCAGAGTCTTAGGAACAACGATGCAGCCNGCTATCTCCTCAGGAGCATTAGAAAGTATCTCCGCCCTTGTAAATGGCTTTTCAGATAGCTTGTCCTCACGCAATATCATGGGATTTTCAGGGTCAAGGGATATTAAATCTCCCTGTATNTTAGGCAGCTTTTGAACCATTTTTACAATGTCCTGCATATCCTTTTCAAATTTTTCAAGCTGTTTTTCATCCATCTTTAACATACTTAATTTTGCAAGATGCTTTACATTTATATCCATATTATTCCTTTCCGTTTTTTATAATACTTAAAAATTCTTCTTCTGATATAATTTTTATACCTAAAGCTTGAGCCTTTGTCAGCTTACTGCCGGCATCATCACCGGCAAGCACAAGGCTTGTCTTTTTAGATACAGAGCCGCTTGCCTTTCCGCCATTTTTCTCTATCAAGGCTTTTGCCTCTTCCCGTGAAAGCGTGCTAAGCTTTCCTGTGACAACAACAGTCATCCCTTGCAGCTTATCAGTTTTTTCCTCCTGATGATAAATCATATTTACACCATGAGCTTCAAGCCTGTCGATTAGCTTTATTCTATGCTCTTCTCTCAAGGCTGTAAAAACATTTTCAGCAAGAATTTCGCCAAAATTTTCTATATTTAATATTTCATTAATATCAGCATTCATAATAGCTCTAACCGAACCAAAATGCTCGCATAATAGCTTTGCCGCTCTTTGACCTATTCCCTTAATTCCAAGTGCAAAAACAAGCCTATCTGCTGTATTGTTCTTAGATTGGTCGATGGAATTAAGCAAATTAACAGCTGATTTTTCTGCAAAGCGTTCAAGACGGAGCAAATCCGATTTTTGCAAATCATATAAATCAGCAACTGTTTTCACTAGATCAGAATTTACAAGTTGCTCTACAATAGCAGGGCCAAGTCCCTCTATATTCATTGCATTTCTTGATGCAAAATGCTCAATATTTCTTAAAAGCTGTGCGGGACAATCTATATTAGGACATTTTATTGCCGCTTCATCATTATCACGAACTGCTTTCGTTCCACAAACAGGGCAGCTCGTAGGAAATATAAATTCCTGAGAATTTTCAGCATGAAAAACGCTTTTTACAACTTCAGGTATTATATCACCTGCTTTTCTTACAACAATTGTATCACCTATTCGCAAATCACGTTCTTTAATATAATCATAATTGTGTAAAACTGCTCTCGATACCGTTGTTCCTGCTAAAATAACCGGCTCAAAAATAGCCACAGGTGTCAAAGCACCGGTACGCCCTACATTAACTTCAATTTTATTAAGAATAGTTTGTTTTTCCTCGGGCGGATATTTAAAAGCTACTGCCCATTTAGGAACTTTAGATGTATAGCCTAGCTCCTCCCTTTGTGAAAAGTCATCTACCTTAATTACTGCACCATCTATATCAAAGGGAAAAGAAAGCCTGCTATCCCCTATTTGCTTTATTCTTTCAACGGCTTTTTTAATATCATCAAATATTCTATAATCAGGAATAACCTTAAATCCCAGTTCACGCAGAAAGTCAAGGCTTTGCTTATGTGACACAAGCTCAATTCCTTCAACCTTCTGAATATTAAAGACAAATATATCAAGCTTTCTTTGTGCTGTTATTTTACTATCCTTTTGCCTTAGAGAACCGGCAGCAGCATTTCTCGGATTTTTAGGAAGTGCCTCACCTAGCCTTTGCTGTCGCTCAACAAGCTCAGCAAAGCTTGACTTTGGCATATATACTTCTCCCCTTACTTCAATAAAAGGTACGGGTTTTTTTAATTTTAAGGGAATTGAGCGTATTGTCCTCAAATTTGCCGTAACATCCTCACCTATAAAGCCATCTCCCCTTGTAGACCCACGAACAAACTCGCCATTACGATATTCCAAGGAAACTGACAAACCGTCTATTTTAGGCTCGACTACATATTTAGGTACAATGCTTTGTCTTACACGCTTATCAAATTCCAGTACCTCGCTGATTGAAAACACATCCTGTAAGCTGCCCATCTGAACATCATGTGATACTTTTGCAAAGGTGTTAAGCGCCATTCCTCCTACACGCTGGGTAGGAGAATTTTCACCTGCAAGCTGAGGATATTCACTTTCCAAAAGCTTAAGCCTTTGCATAAGCATATCATATTCATAGTCATCAATGCTAGGACTATCAAGCACATAATAATTATAATTATGCTTTTCTATCTCAGCTATAAGAGAATCTATTTCTTTTTTTACTTCTTCAATATTCATGCTATCATCCTTGTGAAGTATTATTCTAAAAATGTAGAGGCATTGTAGTCGTTTATTTCATCAATAAACTGCTCATCACCTGTAACAACATATGTATATGCATCAGGCACTCTGCCGGATATAACGGTTTGAGTTAAAATATAATTAGTATGAAAATTCACTTTGCTAGTATATCCGGGAATAATAGCGGAAATATCAACACTAACCTCTAAAATAATCTGGTGCAAGGTCTGATTTATTCCAGCCTCTGAAAACTTACTAGCAAGCTTTGAGGTCACATACCCGACAGGCACAGCATGAAGAGGCAGCTTAGGTCCTCTAGCATTGAGCATTTGCACACCCGTCGCCGTACCTATCGGAAAGGATAAATCTATGTTCTCAAGCTTTTTTATATCCTNATTTATGCCCTTTGTAATTGATGTTTTCAAAAAGTTCATAGCTATCATATTGCTTTCAACGGAAATAACCTCTCCCTCATTGTTATAATTTAAATTAACAAATGCAGAATATTGAGAATCATATCCCTCAAGAATATCGTATACCGTCTGATTGATTATTTCGGCAGCTGCCATCTTACTTTTTGACTCACTTATTCTCAAAATAATTGGACGCATATAAGAATCAAGCAGCATAAATAAGCCTAAGAATATTAAAATCAAAGCTACTAGCTTAATAAAAAGCCTTTTTGTATTAAATTTTCTTTTAAAACTCTTTGCAGGCTCAGCAACTACAATAGCCATAATATCCCCCCAAGCCACGAAACTTTCTGTAATTCATGTTATGCCTAAAAAGGGGGATATGTTAAACTATCTGTTTTTATTTATTAAAAAAGACATCAAAGGCTTTAAACATCATATAATTATCATTTTTCGCAGTAATCTCAAATGGTGAATGCATAGATAAAACTCCTACACCTACGTCAATTACATCGACATTTAAATTAGCTATATAAGCTGCAACAGTACCGCCCCCGCCTAAATCAACACGTCCAAGCTCAGCAGTTTGCCATATGATTTTATTTTTATCAAACAAGCTCCTTATATCAGCTACAAATTCTGCACTAGCGTCAGATGTACCTGCTTTTCCTCTAGAGCCTGTAAACTTTGTCAAAACAATTCCTTTATTAAGATAAGCTGCATTATTCTTTTCTACAACATCAGGGAAAGTCGGGTCAAACCCAGCATTAACATCAGCCGATAAGCATCTGCTATTTGAAAGCACAGTCCTGCCATTAGAGCCTAAAGCCTCTGCTAAATCAGCTATAAAATATTTTAGATACGCTGATTTTAAGCCTGTATTTCCGTCGCTTCCTGTTTCCTCCTTGTCAGTAAGAATTGTTACAGCAGTTCTCTTAGGATTTTCTGTTTTTAAAATAGCCTGCAACGCTGCAAAAGAGCAAACCCTATCATCCTGCCCATAAGAACCTACCATGCTCTTATCAAAGCCTATATCCTTTGCCTTAAATGCAGGAACAGCCTCAAGCTCAGCAGAAAGAAAATCACTTTCTACAATATCATATTTTTCAAATAAAATATTCAATATATTTAGCTTCACTTTTTCGCTAATCTCATCATCCTTAAATGGATGAGAGCCTATAAGAATATTAAGCTCCTCGCCTTTTATCAGCTCATTTGCTGGTCTTTTATACTGCTCCTGTGCTAAATGCGGAAGCAAGTCTGTAACAACAAAAACAGGGTCATTTTCATCTTCTCCTATCGTTACACTAACAGCAGTTCCATCGTTTTTAACAATAACGCCATGCAAAGCTAAAGGTATAGCTGTCCACTGGTATTTTTTAATCCCTCCATAATAATGTGTCTTAAAGTAAGCCAATTCATCCTTTTCATATAACGGATTCTGCTTTAAATCAAGTCTGGGAGAATCTATATGAGCAGCTATTAAATTCACTCCATTATCAATTGGCTCAGCACCTATGACAGCGAGTATAACAGATTTATTTCTATTTACATGAAAAACCTTAGCACCGGGCTTGTACTCAGTATTTGGTACAAATTCTTCAAAGCCTGACTCTTTAGCAGCCCTAACAGCATATATTACTGCCTCTCTCTCCGTTTTACTGAAGTCCAAAAATCCCTTATACTTATCATTGTATTTATTGGACTTCTTAAGCTCATTCTCAGAAAGAATTAAAGTGCTGTTTTTCCTCTCAAGAAATAATTTTTCTTTAAGCAATTTTGCTTTTGATTTTTCCTTTGCCATATTATCCACCTTTCGTTTCATTATTGTTCATAATATTCTTTATACTTATCGTAGTTTTTTACGATTTTTTTTACATAATGAGAAGTTTGACTGATAGGAATTATGTCAAGCGTCTTTCCGTCTTGAGAAATATCTTCATCTTTAAGCCAATTATTTACCTTGGTCCTGCCCGCATGATAAGCCGCCGCCATAACATCAACACTTTCAAATTCCTCTAGTAAAATTGATACTAAATAAGTACCATATTTTATATTAACTTCTGGTAAATACATATCATCAAAGCTCTCACTGCTATCATCAAGTCTATATTTTATCCACTCATAAGTATCGGGCATAATCTGCATCAGCCCCCTTGCACCTACATCTGATTCTGCCTCTGGCACAAAGCTGCTCTCCGTCAATATTACTGTATAAACAAGTAGTGGGTCCACATCATATTCTGATGAGTATTTATCAACATATGCATTAAACTCTTTTTTATATTTGTCCTTTTCAAAATTTTTATAGGAAAAATATAAAGCAGTAAAAAACGAAATTAAAATCAATGCTATTGTAGATATTATTATAAGCCTTTGCTTACCTGCTGATTTAGCCATCTAATCTCCGTATCAATTCATCTAAAATATTCTCCGTGCTTGAATTAAGCTCATTCACGCTATGAACGTTATTTATATAATATGTGGAGTTTTTTATAAAAAATTCCTTACCATGTTGCTTTATTAATCTTTGTCTTGCACTTTCTAATGAAATATTATCTCTTTTCGAAATCCTTTCAGCACAGATATCGAGATCCGACACAATACTAATTATTACATCACAGATTTTATCCATTCCGCTCTCAAATAGAGTTGGTGCATCAAGGATAATGATTTTTCTATTTTTATTCTTTAAATCTGTAATTTTTGAAAAAACCTGATAAACTATGTAGGGGAAAATAATTTTTTCAAGCATTTGCTTTTTATCATCATTTTTAAAAATTATTTCTCCAAGCTTTTTTCTATTAAGCTCACCACTTTTTAAAATAACCTCATTACCAAAGCTTTCTCTTATCTCATCTAGGCAAGGAAAATCCTTTTGCACAACAAATCTTGCGACTTTATCGCAGTCAATAATATCAATATCCTTAGCTCTAAAATAATCACAAACCGTTGTTTTTCCCGAACCCGACATACCCGTCAAGCCGACAAGCAATGTTTCAGCCATAAAATCTCCATTATAGTTTAATTATATCAAAACCCGCCGCCCTAATCAAGCGATTATATACAGCCAATGCCANCCCATCCTTTTTAGGTGCGTGAATATATATTTTTTCCATTCCATCTTTATCAGCAAGACGAAGTAAAGCAAAAATCTTTGCTGCCTGCTGTTTATCATCATCACCGTATGAGTAAAAATTTATGCCATCTAAATTTTCTTGCTTAATAATAGCACAAACCTTTTCACCATTATGCTTAAGGACATAATTCTTAAAATGAAAATCATCAGCTTCCACTAAAAAAACCTTGGCATTTGGTGAATAATGCTTATATTTGACTCCAGGGGAAATTGGTTTTACGCCCGAATTTGCTTGGTTCAATACAAAATCATCTATCTTTACATCACAAAAATCGCTTAACATTTCAGCGGTAACTGCACCGGGTCTTAATATACTTACACCATTTTCAATAAAAGAAATAACCGTGCTTTCAACACCTACTCTGCATCTTCCCCCATCGATAATCAAAGGAATTTTGCCTTTCATATCATCAAAAACATGGACGGCGGCAGTAGGACTTGGCATTCCTGAAAGATTTGCAGAGGGCGCTGCTAATGGTATTCCAGCCTTTTTGATTATATCAAGAGTATGCTCATTGTCAGGCATACGAACACCAACAGTATCCAATCCTCCACTAGTTATATCAGGTATTAATTTCCTCTTATTCAGCACCATAGTGAGAGAACCCGGCCAAAATTTTTCTGCAAGAACATAAGCAAGCTTTGGTATATCACAGCAAAGCTTTTCCATCATTGAAGCTTCAGCTATATGAACAATCAAAGGATTATCTGACGGTCTGCCCTTAGCCTTATAAATCTTATTTACAGCATCAGTACTAAGTGCATTTGCAGCAAGCCCATAAACCGTTTCAGTAGGAACAGCAACAACCTCCCCCTGTCTTAAAAGCTTAGCTGCAAGCTCAATAGAATTATCACTCGGCTTCATAATTAAGGTTTCCATAGCATTAACCCTGTGCTTTTAACAGCCTAGCTGTCCTATCAGCTAATGCCAAAGCCTCAAAAACCTCATCGCAATCGCCATTTAATATATCCTCTAGCTTGTATAAGGTAAGTCCTATTCTATGGTCAGTTACCCTTCCCTGAGGATAGTTATATGTCCTAATTCTTTCAGAGCGATCACCTGTTCCAACCTGTATTTTTCTTTCAGCAGCAATTTTATCCGTCTGTTCCCTCTGCTTAGCCTCATATAGCTTGCTATACAGCATTTTTAATGCTTTATCCTTATTTTTAAACTGAGAGCGTTCTTCCTGACATTCTACAACAACGCCGGTGGGGTGATGAATAATTCTTACAGCAGAATCTGTTTTATTAATATGCTGGCCACCTGCACCACTTGCACGAAAATACTGAAACTCTAAATCAGCAGGATTTATATCAACATCAACTTCCTCGACCTCGGGTAAAACAGCAACAGTAATAGTAGATGTATGGATTCTGCCCTGAGATTCCGTTTCAGGTACACGCTGGACACGATGCACCCCACTCTCAAACTTCATTTTGGCATAACAGCCCTCGCCCTCAATAGAAAAAACTATTTCCTTAAGTCCACCTAGCTCAGTAGGGTTAGAGCTGATTATTTCAGTTTTCCAACCATTAGCCTGTGCATATAAAGAATACATTCTAAACAAGGAATTAGCAAATAAAGCTGCCTCCTCACCACCTGCACCACCACGGATTTCAACAATAACATTTCTATCATCATCAGGGTCCTTAGGCAGTAAGAGTATTTTTAATTCTTCCTCAAGCGTTTCAACTGCTTCCTTATTTTCATGAAATTCAATCTGTGCAAGCTCTTTCATCTCAGGGTCAAGTCCTCCCTCATCCAAAAGCTCGCGAGCCTGCGNCATATTACTCATTGCCGTTTTATATTCTCTGTATTTATTAATCAAAGGGTCTAAATTTTTATATTCCTTCATTAGATTTTTATACNNCTCATTATCGCTAATAACAGCAGGATCTGTTATCTTTTGAGAAACCTCTTCAAAACGTGCTTCTGCCATCCTTAATCTATCAAGCATATTTCTCTCCTAAAATTTAAATAATAATTACGAACGATTGATTGACTTAATATTTCTCTCACATTTATGTCTTGAAATCATAAAAGTGCGTCCGCATTTTTCACATTTTAACTTGAAATCAGCACCAACTCTTAAAACTATCATGTTTTTACTGCCGCATACGGGATGCTGCTTTTTCATTTCAAGTATATCATTTACCCTAATATCCATGGTATTCACCCCATTTACTTAGAATAAAAACTTTTTTCGATTAGCTTTTATTATAGCACAAAAAAAATAATATGGCAATTATTTTTCTAAAAATCATTATAAATAATAATAAGTTTTAGACTTTTAAAAATAATAAACAATAAAGCCTGCCGATATACTCAGCAGGCTTTAAAATAATAATTAACTAGGATTTTACAACAGCTAGTGCAATAAAGTTTATAATAAATAAAATTGAAGTTACCCATAAAATAGGATGCACTTCCTTTGCTTTCTTTGTAAGGCATTTTACCAATACATAGAAGATAAATCCAGTTGCAATACCATAAGAAATATTATAGCAAAGCGCCATAAATATTCCAGCAAAGAATGCAGGAACAGCAACCTCAAGCTTTGTCCATTCAATTTCCTTAAACGATGAAAGCATCATTATACCTACTACAATTAAAGCAGGTGCAGTAGCTTGAGCAGGAACAATCCCGATAAACGGTGAAAGCACAATACTAAGCAAAAACATTAATGCAGTAACTACTGAAGTAAGCCCTGTACGTCCACCCGCACCAATACCAGCAGCACTTTCTACATAGGTAGTAGTATTTGATGTACCGAAAATAGCACCGATTGAAGTCGCAATAGAATCAGCAAATAAAGCCTTGTCCATCTTAGATTTAAATCCGCTTGAATTTTCAAGGGCTTGCTGATCCTCTTCAGTAAAGATACCAGTACGTCTGCCTGTACCAATAAATGTACCAATAGTATCAAAGGTATCAGACAAGCTGAATGCAAAAATAGTAACAAGCACTAAAGGAATCTTTGAAGCATCACTGAACAATGTAGGCATACCCTCAGTAAAGGCTGCACCAAAGGTTGTGCCAAGCTCGCTAAAAGCTGCACCAATTCCAGAATCAAGACTTACATTAGCTAAATCAATAACACCAAAATAAGGAATAAACCCTATAAGAGTACTGATAATAATGCTTACAAAAACTGCACCCGGAACCTTTTTTACAACAAGACTTATCATAATCAAAACACAGATTACTGCATAAATTACTTGTGGTGTGTTAAAATCGACTAAAGCAGGAACAATTGAGCTATTTGCAACAATTGTACCATCAAAATCAGCATAAGTGCCAGGGTCAGCAGTAAAGCTTAATAGTCCGGCATTTTTTATACCNATANAAGCTACAAAAANNCCTATACCACCGCCAATTGCGTGCTGCAAGCTTTCAGGAATAGCTTTTATTATGAGCTTTCTCACCTTAGTGATTGTAATCAAAACATTGATAATTCCGCAAATAAACACCATAGCTAGAGCTTGTTGCCATGTAAAGCCTAATTGAGCACATACAGTAAAAGCAAACAAAGCATTAAGTCCCATACCCGGTGCTTGTGCATAAGGCACATTAGCAAATAGACCCATCACAAGAGTACCTGCAACAGATGCAAAGATTGTTGCTAAGAAAACAGCTTTTGTAGGCATATCAGTAGTGCCGAGAATAACGGGATTAACAAACAAAATATAAGCCATAGCAAAAAACGTAGTCAATCCTGCAAGTATTTCACGGCTAACAGTGGTATTGTTTTCTTTCAGCTTAAAAAAACCTTCCAAAATATCACTCCTTAAAGTATTTTCACAGGCTTTATATCATAATAATATGAAATATAACCTCCGTTTTATAGTATAAACTTAAATCACAGAAAAATCAAGAGATTTTTATTAATTTCTCGAAAAACTTTCATCCGAACTACACAATAAGACATTTTGAATCTGTCGAACTAATAAAGAAAATGCCGACAAAGTCGACATTTCCAAAAGTGAATATAACGTCTATCTCTTTGAGAACTGAGGCGCTCTACGTGCAGCCTTAAGACCGTATTTTTTACGCTCTTTCATTCTTGGGTCACGTGTTAGGAAGCCAGCTTTCTTTAAAGCAGGACGTAGCTCATCACTGTATTGAAGCAATGCTCTTGAAAGTCCATGACGAATTGCACCAGCCTGCCCAGTAACACCGCCGCCACTAACATTAGCGACAATATCAAATTTATCAAGCAAATTCGTAAGCTCTAAAGGCTGACGTACAATTAGCTTTAATGTATCCAACCCAAAATAATCATCGATAGAACGATCATTAATAGTGATATTACCACTACCCGGGTAGAGTCTGACTCTTGCAACAGAATTCTTTCTTCTGCCTGTTCCATAGTAAAAAGGCTTAGAATCGTACATTTTCCACCCTCCTTATAATTCTATCTTTTCAGGCTTCTGAGCAGCATTTTTATGCTCCTCTCCCCTGTAAAGACGTAATCTTGTAGCTGATTTTCTACCTAAAGTATTTTTAGGCAGCATACCTTCAACAGCAATTTTCATTGCTCTTTCAGGATTTTCGGACATAAGCCTGTCGTATCTAATCTCCTTTAAGTGACCAATCCAGCCTGTGTGCCAGTATAGCTTTTTCTGTTCCAGCTTCTTACCTGTAAGAATAGCTTTTTCACAGTTTACTATTATAACATGGTCGCCACAATCAGCGTGAGGAGTAAAAGTCGGCTTATGCTTACCACGGAGAATATGTGCAGCCTTAGCAGCAACCCTGCCAAGGGGCTTTCCCGCAGCGTCAATAATATACCATTTACGCTCGATGTTTTGAGCGTTTGCCATAAAAGTTGACATAGTTACCTCCTGTTTCAATCTATAAATATAACAACATCGATTATTATACAAGTATTCTTGCCACTTGTCAATACATTTAATAATATTTTTTAATATATATGTCCTTTTCTTATTAATTCTCTTTGTTTTACTCTATTTCTCTTTGTTTTTCGCTTTTCATTTCATTTTTTATTGCACATCAGAAAAAATCAATTAGCCATAGAAAAACGAAGATTTATAAAGAATATATGAGTTAAACAAATTTATCCCTGTGCATTGTATAGGTGATAATAATCTCCCTTTTTCTCCAATAGTTCTTCATGCGTTCCAGATTCTGTTATTCCTTGATTATTGATAAACATAATTTTATCACAATTTTTTATAGTGGAAAGCCTATGTGCTATTATAAAGCTCGTCCTGCCTTTAAGCAGCTCATTCAACCCTTTTTGCAATAGCCTTTCCGTCTTTACATCAATAGAAGAAGTAGCTTCGTCCAAAATAAGTATCTTAGGGTCTGAAATAAGAGTTCTTGCAAAAGCAATGAGCTGTTTTTGCCCCTGTGACAGCTGTGAACCATTTTCATTAAGCTCTGTTTCATAGCCATCTTCCATTTCCATTATAAATTCATGGGCACAAACAGTTTTACACGCAGCTACAATCTCTTCATCATTAGCATCTAATTTTCCATACCTTATATTATCAGCTATTGTACCCGAAAATATAAAGCTATCCTGAAGCATTATACCCATTTGACGTCTTAAAGAATTAAGAGTTACTTTCGAAATATCATTACCATCAATTAGGATTTTTCCACTATCCAGGTCATAGAATCTTGAAATTAAATTTACTACTGTTGTTTTTCCTGCACCAGTAGGCCCTACTAAAGCAATACTCTGTCCTGCCTTTACATCAAAATCTACATTTTTAAGTATAACCTTATCAGCCTCATAAGAAAAAGTAACATTATCAAATTTTAAATTTCCCTTTATTTCCGGAAGTTCAACTGCATCAGGTAAATCTCTAACCTTTATAGGCTCATCCATCGTTTCAAAAATTCTTTCAAGATAAGCCACACCGTTTACAAAATTATTATAAAGTGAAGCAAGATTTATTATAGGCTGCCAAAATCTAGATACATATCCGCTCATAGCTGCTAATGTTCCTAAAGAAACAGAAGCAGGTCCAATAACCAAAAGCCCTACTACATATAAAGCAGCCGCAACGATGGAATGTATGTTATCAACTACAAAGCTAACTAAAAAGCTTATTTTAACAGCCTTCATCCAAGATTTTTTATATGATGAGGATAATCTTCTAAAGATACCTTCATTTTCAACCTCTCTTGCAAAGCTTTGTGTCACCTTCATACAGCTGATACTCTCCGCTAAATATGCAGTCTGATTGGAATTTTTATTAGAAACATCCTGCCATGCACGTCTTTGCTTTTTCTTAATTAACAGCATAACAGCCACAAAAACAGGTACACCTGCCACAACTACTAAAGTAAGCTTAATATCCACTATCAACATGAATATAAGTATTAAAATTATATTAAATATCTCCAGTACAAAATTTATTACTCCATTAGTTAGCATATCTGAAACGCTATTAACATAATTTACAACACGAACAAGAATTTTTCCTTGAGGACGGTCGTCATAATATTCAAATGAAAGCTCTTGCAAATGCTCAAACAAATCTCGCCTTATCTCATAAATAATATCCTGTCCAACATCTGTCATTATGCGTTGTCTTATAATCCCCAGCTTCACGCTGATTACTATTGATACAAGTGCTGCCACTGCAGCAACAACTATCATCACTATATTTTTTTGAGGAATAAAATAGTCAATCTCCACCTTTGATAATAAAGGAGTAAACATTGAAAAAACTGATGATAAAGCAGATAAAATCAATGCTATTACAATTCGTTTTTTATGTTTTTTCATGTATATGAAGGAGCGTTTTAAGTGAGCTATATTAAAGGGAGTTTCTAAAGTTTCATCTATATCATATTTATTTCTTGCCATTTTCTCTCCTTGTAAAGTTTTCGCTTAAGTTATCTTAGCCGGCAATATCATTTTGCAAGGCAAAAATCTCATAATAATAACCTTTTTTAGCCATAAGCTCTTGGTGAGAACCCATTTCAAGAATTTTGCCCTCATCAAGAATAATGATTTTATCAGCATTTTTAGCCGATGATGTCCTTTGAGCAATTATAATCTTGGTGCAATCAAAATCAAGCTTGCCTATATTTTCCTGTATCTCCAGCTCCGTTTCCAAATCAACAGCAGAAGTTGTATCATCTAAAATTAAAATAGGGGGTTTTATCGCCATAGCTCTAGCTAGTGCAATTCTTTGCTTTTGACCTCCTGATAAGCCCACGCCACGTTCGCCAATTATTGTATCGTATTGCTCAGGCATTCTTTCTATAAAACCTGCACAAGAAAGCTTTGCAAAATGTTTTACATTATCACTGCTCATATCAGAATTTCCATAGGCTATATTACCATCGATTGTATCGGAAAACAGCATAACGTCCTGTGTAGTAAGTCCTATATTAGCCCTTAACAAATCAAGCTCATAATCCTTGACATTCTTGCCGTCAACAAGCACTTTACCCTCTGTTGTATCATAAAATCTTGCAATAAGATTTACAAGCATACTTTTACCAGAGCCGGTAGGCCCCATTATTACAACAGTTTCACCTTGTTTTACATCAAAGCTTATATCTTTAAGTATTTTTTTATTATCAATTTCAAGACTTACATTTTTAAATTCTATATTTCCTTGCAGCTTGATTCTCTCAATATCATTATGCTCATTTACTATTTCAGGCTTGGCATAATAAAGCTCAATTATCTTATCTATACTTGCAAATGCTCTTTGCAAATCATTTGCTAAAAACCCTAACATTCTCATAGCATTAGATATAGCCCACAACAAGTTCACAAATATAGTAAACTCAGCTAAATCAATGCGACCTGTAACTACAAAAACTCCTCCAAATACCATATGAATAACCCACAAAGATTGAGATGTGATTTCCATTTTAGGTAAGAACTTAAGCCAAGTATATGCTGTTTGTTTAGTCTGGTCAGCATATTCAAAATTATATTTATCGAAATCCTGTTTTTCATATTCCTCACGAGCAAATGCCTTTACCACACGATTTCCTGCTATATTTTCCTGTGCCTTATTATTAAGTCGAGATAATTTTTCCCTTGTAATAGCGTGCCTGCCACCCATTTTTTTAGGAAAGTTTTTCGTCATAAAAAATATAATTGGAGCAACAACTAAAAAGCACAATGTCAGCAGCCAATCCATAGAAAAGAAGTACACAATAGTAAAAGTGAATAAAGCTAAATTTTCTACAAAAAGCATTACTACCCACGCTAAAGTATGCCTGATTTGATCAAGATCACCTGTCATTCTCGTTACTAAATCGCCTTTTGATATTTTATTAAAAAAATGCGTATCCTGATTATGTATAAGCTCAAACATCTTATTTCTAATATTAAATAAGACATTTTGGGAGGATTTTTCATAGAGCATTTTGGTAAAAAACTGCATAATAGTACGGAAAAGAGTGATTCCTATCATACCACTTGCCAAAGCCAAAAGCAGCATACGATTATCTTCGATATTTTTTACAGCTATCTGTGGGTCAACATCTATAAAAATACGAACTATCTCACCGCCTAATCCCGGCACTACAACAAATAAAATTTGTATAAGTGATGAGAGAATCAATGCAGCAACATACATTAACCGATTTCCCTCCATTTGTTTCCACAGCCATTTTAGTTGAAACATAAGCACCTAGCCTTTCTGTCTTGACTTTAAATAACTAAAGCCTTTTAAAACACTTATGTTCATTATAACGGTTTAATTTAAAATTACAAGGGTTTAAGCTAAAAAATATTAAACAATATTAATCGTTTTCACGCTATAAATTTTGTACAAAATTGCGTTCTTGTAATATTTAAAATTTGTGGTAAACTATAAATTTATAAAAAAATNAAATTTACAATAAATACAAGCAGCACATAAGCAATACTTGTCTTTTTTTGATAAATTTATAGCTAGTACTTCACTTTATTTGATAATATTGTAATTTTAGACAAACAGCCTTTCATAAGATTAAATATGACTATGAAACGGCGGTGATTTTAAAATGTTCTTATCAATTTTCAGATTAGCACTGAAAAATATGTTATTTTTCGGGCTGCATATGGACAGCAAAAATGGTTTTCCACAAAAGCTCACAAAAGAAGAAGAGCAAAAATGCTTTTTTGATATGAAAAAAGGAGGTAAAATAGCAGAAAATGCTCGAGATAAGCTTATTGTACATAATTTGCGTCTTGTAGCTTATATTGTCAAGAAGAATTATTCAGAGGATAAAGACCAAGAGGATTTAATCTCAATAGGAATAATTGGGCTTATCCGTGCGTGCGAAACCTATAATCATGAAAAAGGCGTTAATTTTTCAACATATGCAACTAGGTGCATTGACAACCAGATTAAAATGCATTTCAGAAAAAGCAAAAAATATCAAAACGAAGTTTCACTAAATGAGCCAATCGATACTGATAAGGATGGAAATAGCATAACCTTTGAAGATATTTTTAAAGACAATCACAATGTTTGTGAAATTGTGGATAACAGAATTGACTGTGAAAAGCTATATATTTATATTGATGAAGTGCTTACAAAGCGTGAAAAGCAGATTCTTTGCCTTAGATATGGCTTATCAGCTATCTGCGCTAGAGAAGGTAAGGTTATGACGCAAAAAGAAGTTGCAAAGCTATTAAATATCTCAAGATCATATGTTTCACGCCTTGAAAAAAAAGCTATTGAAAAACTAAATGAAAAGTTCATTGATGAAGATAAAAGCAAGGATAATAAAAAATAGCTTGCCGATATATAATCGACAAGCCGACAAGCACTATATTTTTAATTATCCTAATAATTTTTCAACGGAAGCTAACTTTACACTCAGTACAAAAACCTCTAATGCTTTTTCAAGCTCAGGTACAGGCGGATATGTGGGAGCAATCCTAATGTTTCTGTCCTTTGGATCCTTTCCATATGGAAAAGTAGCACCGGAAGGTGTCAAAACAACACCTGCTTGTTTGCAAAGCTCTCCAATTCTTTTAGCACAGCCCTCAAGCGAATTAAAAGATATAAAATAACCTCCTTTTGGCTTTACCCAGCTGCCTATGCAATAAGGTGCAATCTCTCTATCCAGAACTTCAAGTACTTTTTCAAACTTAGGTCTGATTATTTCTGCATGCTTTTTCATATGTGAAATGATATTTTCATATTTTCCATTAAAAAATTTAATATGCCTTAACTGATTAAGCTTATCATAACCTATTGTTTGCATAGACATCTGCTTTTTAAAGAATTCAATATTTTCCTTGCTAGAAGCTATAAAGCTCAAGCCTCCACCTGCAAAAGTAACCTTTGAGGTAGAAGAAAACATAATGACCATATTCTGCTTTCCAGTTTTTTTAGCCTCATCAAGCAAATTTAATAAAACATCAGCATCTTCATATAAATCATGGATAGCATAAGCATTATCCCAAAATATCTTAAAATCTTTAGCTAAAGGATTGAGATTAGCAAAACGTTTTACAACTTCATCAGAATAAGTAATACCATCGGGATTAGAATATTTTGGTACACACCAAATGCCTTTTATAGTATCATCACTGGAAACCAGTTCTTCAATCTTATCCATATCAGGACCATCGGATTTATTTTCAACCGTAATCATTTCAATGCCTAATGCCTGACAAATACCAAAGTGCCTGTCATATCCAGGTGCAGGGCATAAAAACCTTATTTTCTCATATTTTCCCCATGCCTTATCACTCTCCGGAAAGCCTAAAATCATCGCACGTGAAACTGTATCATACATAAGTTGCAGACTGGCATTTCCTCCGATAATTATTTCTTCAGTGCTTACACCTAAAATAGGAGCAAATAATTCTTTTGCCTCAGGAAGTCCGTCAAGTCCTCCATAATTTCTACAATCAACTCCGCTAGGGGATAAAACCTCATCGCAGACGCCTTCCCTCAGCATTCCCATTGAAAGCTCGAGCTGTGCTGTTTCTGGCTTGCCTCTTGACATATCAAGCTTTAATCCCTTTGCTTTAATATCATTATATTGTTTTTCAAGATCTAATTTTAGCTTAACAAGCTCTTCCCTGCCCATTTGTGTATAATTCTTTTCAGCATGCATAATATTTCTCCTTGACCATAAGATTTTAACTTTATATATTTTAATACAAAAGAATGAAATTTGCAAGTTCTTTTTTAATAACTTTCAAAAAATCGTGATTCTATACAAAAGCCTTGTTATATTATTAGCTTTATCTAAGTATAAATATAGAATTAACTCCGACAAAAGCCGGAGTTAATTAATTCATTTCTAAAATGCAATATGCCAAAGAAGAAAAACTATTTATGACATCATAATATTATCTTGATAAAACAATTACGCTTCCATCTTCTTCAACAACTGATTTAAACTTTTCAGACAAGGAATTGTGCTTAATGTCAAAGCTGCTATCAGCACTCTTTATTTCAACGGAACCAGCATTAAAATAATAAGCATTTCCTCCAATTACAGCAATTTTACCATCAGCAGAATAAACAATATCATCTATATTCCCATCAATCACTATAAGTTCCTCAGCATGATTTGTGAAAATATAACTGGTTTTTACCGTGGTAAAAGCAGAAAAATTAATATATTTATTCACTTTAGCAGACACTACATTATTATCAAGTTTTTTCTTTTCCGCTACCTTTTTAGTTGAAATATTATATGTCAAAATATCTGAATTTTTCTCGCCATCATTATTCTTTATTAAAAATACCTCTGTCGAATTAGCACCAATAAAATAATCATAATCCTGTGCAATAGGAGTAAAGCTTTGAGAATCCTGCGAAAAATCTATCTTAGCATAGTATAGCTTTTTGCTATTTTCATTTCCTGCTTGAGCAAAAATCATATTACTATCAGCTTTATAATAAATACTTATTAAATTCATACTATCGGAAAAGCTCAATTCATGAGTCTTATCCTGCATTGTCTTGGTATTAAAGATATTTAGCACTAGTTTTTTAGAGCTTTTGTTAAATGAATAAGTAAATATTTCATCACTATTCAAAATATATAGGTCACTTTGTTTTTCAAGCTCCTTTATTTTCACAAAAGACTTGCCTTCAAGCTTAAACACTGATATTTTATCACCTATTGTATAGAATGTATCGTCATTTATAAAATATATTTCCTTTAAAGGCACATCATTTTCAATAGAATAAATCAAATCAGGATTATCAGTAGGATTAGTACTATCAGGTGCTTTTGTGCTTTCATCAGTAAAAACAGTAGTTTCTGTTGTTTCTTCAACTTTTGATGAATTTGTCGGGTAGCTATATTCAGGATTATTAGGCTTAAAATCGCCTATACTATCATTATCCTGAAGCACCTCGACCATATAGATAAAATCAGCAGCACTTAACTTATAATACTCATCAAGCGAACCGAAAACCACAGCACCCGTTGCCACATATTCAAGGGAATCGCCATCATATCCCTTAAAATACCTATCCGGTTGAACATAAAACTCCTGCTCAGGGCTAACTATATAAAAATACTGAATATCTAACTGTGAATTAAGCTTTAATAACGCTGAGTTAGCATTATTAGCTGTCATAGGCTCATCAAATGAAACCAAGTATCTAACTGAGCTAGCTCTATTATCTGCTTTCTGCTGCTCATATAAAAGTCGTGAACGCTCCATCCTTTCCTCAGGGGTTAAGGTTGAAATCGATTTTCCTATAAGTGATAAGCCATTTTCCTTTGTTTTCCTAGAGTTATTAAGAGCAGTAAATATAAAGAAGGCGGAAATTGTCAATGCTATTATAATTGCAGTGGGAATGACAGTGCGAATTAAAGAATGTTTTTTAACGTATTTTCCGGCAATTGCATTAGTTTTAATTTTTTCACTATTAAATGTATTTTCAGTGAATATTTCTCTATAAAATTCTCTTAAATTCAAATCATTCCCCCCTCTCACAATCTATATTTAATTTTCTGCTTTTCAATTGTCCTGTACAATTTAGACTTAACTGTGGACAAATTCATTTCTAGCTTTTCTGCTATTTCATCAAGCTTTAAATCACAAACAAAATACAGATAAAAAATCTTGCCTATTTCGCTATCCATATTGGCTATATCTGTAAATATCTTCTTTGCAGTCATCTTGTCGCATATCACATCTTCAAGAGATTGCTGATACTTGGACATTTCAGATTCTATATGTACACCTTGTTCCTCAGAAAAATCGGACATAAGTGCGACATTTTCCTTTTTCTTAGCAGTCTTACCGTAATATGTTTTAAACTCAAACTTTGCTATATTTATAATAAACGCTTCAGCATTTTGAATATCTTCAAAGCCTTTTTTCTTTATCCTCTGATAAAATCTGGTATAAATATTCTGCAGCAGGTCTTCTACATCATGGATATTATTGCACTTGCTGACTACATAACGAGAAACTCCGTTTATTGTCTTTTCATAAATTTTATTGAAGTAATCGTTCAGCAAGGCGTCTGTTTTTTCGTTATTTTTCAACAAGCTCACCTCTTTTCAAGCCTGCACCTATGCAGTACGAAATAATAGTAAAAAAGTTTCAAAGTCAATGATTTTTTAGGCGAATATCTTCACCAAAAAAGCTAAGTACTTCCAAACTGAATAGCCTTGAAAAAATCCTGTCGCTATATCTGTCCTTAAGCTGAACAGCTGTCAGATTAGTATTGGCAATAACAGGCAGCCTTTTGTTTAGCCTTGAATTTATTATATTATATAATGCGGCAGTGTAGAATTGAGAATCAAATTCAGCNCCTAGATCATCAAGAATTAATAAATCGCAAGAATTTAAAACTCCGATAGTATCAGCTTCACTTGATGAAAAATGCTCCTTTTCAATCTTTCTAAGAAAATCTGGAACCGAACCATAAACTACTGAATAGCCTTTTTCAATCACGATTTTTGCAATTGCTAAGGATAAATGAGTTTTNCCAAGNCCTGTTTTNCCTATCATTAAAATACCATTTTTAGACATNGGNACATGAAAATTAAAGGCAAAATCTCTACACATTTGTAAATTCTGCCTCATCAATTCTCTAGCACTCATATTCAGCCTTAAATCCCTTTTCTCTGAATAATATTCAAGCTTAAAGCTATCAAAATCCGAAAGGTTGAGTGGAGAGCTTTCATTAAGNCTTTGTATAGCTATGTTTCTGGCAATTTCCTCTACACAAGAGCATCTTTTATTATTAAATATCCCTGTATCCTGACATTTTTTACAGCTATAAATACTATCAAGATAATCGACGTTCTTTCCAGCCTTTTTCAAGATAACATTAATCCTATCTTGAATATTAAGGTTTTCTTTTTCAATCTCTTTTATTTCCTTTAGAGCATTTTTACTTTTATTTAAAATAACCATAGCAAGCCTATGCCCTGTTTTTGCAAGCTGTTTTTCTAGCAGTAAATATTCCGGAAAGGCTTTTGCTATTTCATTTCTGCGTTTTTCCTCTAGAGCTTTATTTTTAGCACGTCTATCAGCAAGTATCTCTAAGGCTTGAATATAAAACTCATTGTTAATCATCAGACCTCCTATATTTATCTAAGGCAAGCATTTCTAATTCATCAACATTAAATGAAGAGTCATTTTCCTGTTGTTTTTCTGCTTTTCTTTTTTCAGACTCAGCCTGCACCTGCTCAACAGTAGTATAACCCTTGGAATACCAATTTTCCAATACCTTATTCATATAATTAAAAGAAAGCTTTCCTGCATTATCCAGCGTGATTTGATAGGCTGCCAAAATCATTTTTACAGAAAAATTCAGCTTTTTTGTCCACGTAGATATATATTCTTTCTGTTTTTTGGAAAAAACACTATTGTATTCCATCTCTCTTCTTAACTCTGAATAAACATCAAGCTCATTTCGAATATCTTTAATTCTAGCATCAGCAAGCTCAATAGTATTGATTTCCTCCTCCGCCCATGAAATGGCTGTTTTATGTATATAATGCAATGAGGTTTTCCCTATTGAATGGCAAAACTCCAACAACATCATAGTTACATCACATGGTAAAGAGGCGTATTCTATTATTTCCATTAAAATTTGCTGTTCCGAGTGTTTTAATGGTCTGCCATACAGCTTTTCAGCAAGTAAAAAAACCTGCTGAGAGCGATTGCTTTCCTTTACTTTTCTAGATATTTCTTGTGGAGAATATCTAGGAGGACGTGAAAGCTCTACTTTTGATACACTTGCATTTATTTGATTATTAATCTTTATTTCAGCCTGTTCGACTTGCTTTTCAATTGCTTTTATCTCATCATTTGCTTGAGGAAAAATATTTTCATCTTCAATGTTGATTAGATTTCTTTCGCTCCAAAAATTTAGAGCATCACAAAGTCTTTCAGCCGATTTAATACCGGTAGCATTCATCAATTCACTTTCTGAAAAAAGCTTGTCCGAATGTCTTAACAGATATAAAATTACTTTTAAAGCATCTTCACCTGCGAGCTTTAAATTTTCGTCGACAATTTTCGAGGGGACAGCAAAAACACTGGACCACAGCCCCATATTCATTTTATAACCCATAAAAATCCCCCCTGCTTGTTCTCTCTATGAATTATAACATAAACAAACAGTGTTTTCAACATATTTTATTTTTACAGCNACTTTTTATCAACTAATATTCAAATATAATTTACAACATTGCATAGAAACCTATGTATTATTAAATATATACAATTTTTAATATTGACTACCATGCGATTTTGATATATAATTATAGTAATTATAAAATAAAAGAAATATCCGTCAGAGGTTTTTATGAAAAAAGTAATCATTTTTCCTTTATGTATGTTTTTGGTCTTTAGTTTTGTTTTAGCTTCGTGTTCACCCGTTGAAAACACAAGCAAGAAAAATACCGACAATACTTATTCCGATATATTTTCGTTTGCACAAACTCAGCGGACAACCCCGCCCCAAAGTACAAAAAGCACGGATACTGCCTCTTTTATTGACACAGCTTCAACAGATTATAACACTACAAAAGTTGGTGATAACAGTACTCAAAATTCTAATTCTTCAAGCAAAAATTCAACTAATAATTCAACTGATAAAAACAATAACAAAACTAACTCATCTTCAAAATCCGCTAGTTCAANTGAAAAAANCTCTACGACTAAAAATACAACAAAAAGCACCTCTAATACAACAACAGAAAAGCCACAGCAAAATGACGGAAAATATCAAGCCGTTAATTATAGCACGGTAAAGGGAATATGGTTTTCTTATATTGAGCTTTATCCAAAGCTAAAGGATAAAGCTACCTTTGAAAATTACATAAAAACTGCCTTTGATAATGTTAAGATAGATGGATACAATACTGTTTTTGTCCATGTTAGGGCTTTTGGCGACGCACTATATCCTTCAGATTATTTTGCTTTAGCCGGCACTANGGCTAAAACACTTACAGNCAGTAGGAATTTCGACCCGCTTCAAATTATGGTAAATGAAGCACACAAACGAAATTTATCTATTCATGCATGGATAAATCCATATCGCATAGCTAATTATTCAAGTGTAAAAGGAAACTTCACACTTAAAAACTGGTGGAATGATTCCTATACCAAAAAACACTATATTAAAGAAGCGTATAATGAAAGTGGCAGATTTCTCTGGTATGTATTAAACCCTGCAATAGATGAGGTAGTGGAATTAATTACTAATGGGGTAAAAGAAATTGTAGAAAATTATAATGTTGATGGAATACATATGGATGATTATTTTTATCCAAGTAGTTTAAAAGATAATGATACGTCTTTTGACTATGAGCAATTTAAAAATAGTGGTTACTCCGATATCAGAAAATTCAGAATTTCTAATACTACAAAGCTTGTAAAAAATATAAATAAAGCTATAAAATCTATTAATTCATCTGTTAAATTTGGAATAGCTCCAACCGGAAATAACTATCAATATAAATCCAGTGGCNTTCCATGGAATGATTATATCGATTCTAAGGCTTGGATAAACAACAAGTATATTGATTATATCGCCCCACAAATTTATNGGAGCTTTAATNATAAAAGCCTTCCCTTTGAAACTGCATTTAATGGTTGGGCTAACCTCACAAAAGGTTCAAGCGTNAAGCTTGTAATAGGAATTACACTATCAGCACCAAATTCAAGTAGCTTTAAAAGTGAACAAGATGTACTTAAGCGGCAAGCTCAAATGGCATTAAATCAAGCAAACGGATTGATTATATACAAGTATGCTGAATTATATGGCTCTAGTGACTTTTATGTAAATGAAGAAATACAGGCAATGAAACCAATAATAAAAGGATGATTTTTATGAAAAAAATTATTTCT
>JGI24707J26582_10000303_pt1 | contig 37702 bp, 36 predicted proteins | sample BioPla1DNA1_FD_26582 | JGI IMG/M metagenome (IMG submission 26582)
CCGGCCCCCACAATCTGATCACCGGCACAGGCAACCCAGCCGTTTTCAATTACCTCCAACTCCTGCATCTTCTTGCCGCGCACAGGATACTCTGCCTGAGCGGCAGTTACCACCTGTCCATTCTTTATCAGAAGGTCAATTTGCACTTTATTTCCTCCTAGCGCAGGCGATTTTCCAACACCTGGTCAGAATTAAAGTCCTCCAGCTGCAAATACCAAGCGGCAACATCAATCAGAGCCTGTTGAGGTACAAGGCCAATCAGTTCGGTCCCCACTACCGGAACACCGTAACGGGCGGCCTCCCGGCGAATGGTCTCCAGTACCCTGTAAATCGGAGTGTTCTTATAGTTCTCTAAGTTCATGGAAACCTGTACCTCGCCCCGTTCTTCCAGGACAACGCCCATCCCCTTTACGTTCTTGAAACCGCCATTTCGCTCTCTGACACTTCTAGCTATGGCATCTGCGATCTCTTTCTTGTTTGTGCCCAGGTTGACATTGAAAGCCACCAGCGGCATACGGGCACCAACCACTGTTGCCCCGGCAGTTTCATGCATTTTAGGTTCACCAAAGTCGGGATGTCGGGCCTCGTCTTGAATAGACGCCTTCAGTCCTTCATAATTGCCTCTCCGAATATTGCTTAGATTCTTCCGTGCAGGCTTCCTGGCCGCTTCCCCATACAGATAGGTAGGAACACCTAGTTCTTTGTAGATACGCTCTGCCAGCTTGGCAGCTCCTTTTACACATTCCTCCATGGTAATACCCTCGATCGGGATAAATGGAATCACGTCAACTGCACCAATTCTGGGGTGAGCACCCTGGTGCGCTTCCATGTCTATCAAACGTACAGCTTCCTGCGTCAAACGAAAACTTGCCTCCTGAACGCCTGATAAATCGCCTACGTAGGTAACAACTGTGCGATTGTGATCGTAATCGGAGGAGTAATCCAGCAGCTGTACACCTTCCGTTTGCCGAACTTGTTCCACGATCTTTTCCACCACATCCAAGCGGCGCCCTTCGCTGACATTAGGAACGCATTGTACGATTTGCTTCTGTATCATCATATCTCCCTTTCTATTTCTCCAGCATGGGTACGCGAATACCTTTCTCCTTAGCTGTCTTAATGGCCAAATCATAGCCTGCATCAACATGGCGTACAACTCCCATGCCAGGATCAGAGGTTAACACTCTCTCCAACCGCTTGGCACCCTCATCGGTACCGTCGGCAACAACAACCATGCCGGCGTGGATGGAATAACCAATGCCTACCCCGCCTCCGTGGTGCAGTGAGACCCAGCTCGCACCAGCACAGGCATTAACGAGGGCATTTAGGATAGGCCAGTCTGCCACAGCATCACTGCCGTCTTTCATACCTTCCGTCTCCCGATGGGGGGAGGCTACCGAACCGGCATCCAGGTGATCCCGTCCAATAACAATTGGCGCGGAGAGTTCGCCAGACTTAACCATTTCATTGATCAAAAGTCCAAAGCGGGCACGCTCGCCATAACCCAGCCAGCAAATGCGGGAAGGTAATCCCTGAAAGGCAACCTGCTCCTTTGCCATTTTAATCCAGCGCACAAGACGCTCATTATCTGCAAACTCTTCACAAAGGCGATCATCAATTTTGTGAATATCAGCAGGGTCGCCAGAGAGGGCTACCCAGCGGAACGGCCCTTTACCTTCACAGAAAAGGGGCCTGATATAAGCGGGTACAAAACCGGGAAAATCAAAGGCATTGTCAACGCCGACCTCTTTCGCCTGCTGCCTAATGTTGTTGCCATAGTCAAAGGTGACAGCACCCCGTTTCTGCAAATCGAGCATAGCCTGCACATGGGCTCCCATCGATTCTTTGGCCAGCTGTACATAACGATCCGGGTTTTCCTGGCGCAGTCTAGCGGCAGCTTCTAAGCTGTACCCGAGGGGGATGTAGCCGTTCAAGGGATCATGGGCAGATGTCTGATCTGTTACCACATCGGGGGTAATGCCGCGTTTAACAAACTCAGGCAGCACCTCAGCAGCATTACCTAATAGGGCTATAGACAGTGCCTCTCCTTTGCCTCTAGCTTCTTCAGCCAGGCGCAGGGCTTCATCGATACTGTCAGTTGAAATCTGGCAGTACCTAGTGGCAATCCGCTTCTCAATACGTTCAGGATCGACTTCAACTACAATGGCAACACCGCCGTTCATAGTTACAGCTAAGGGTTGGGCGCCGCCCATGCCGCCGAGTCCTGCAGTCAGGACCAGACGGCCCTTGAGTGAACCGCCAAAATGTTGGTGCGCAAGTTCTGCCAAGGTCTCGTAGGTTCCCTGGAGAATACCTTGAGTTCCTATATAAATCCAACTGCCCGCCGTCATTTGACCAAACATGATAAGGCCCTTTTTCTCCAGCTCCCGAAAATGCTCCCAGTTACCCCAGGCGGGCACTAAGTTTGAGTTAGCAATCAACACCCTAGGCGATTGGGGTGTGGTGCGAAACACCCCTACCGGTTTGCCTGACTGCACTAATAATGTCTCATCATCTTCTAAAGTCTTCAATGTCCGTATGATAGCTTCGTAGGCTTCCCAGCTGCGGGCTGCTTTTCCGCTTCCTCCATAAACAATCAGATCGTCAGGGCGTTCTGCCACCTCCGGATCGAGGTTGTTCATCAGCATGCGCATGGCGGCCTCCTGATGCCAACCTTTACAGTTCAGTTTTGCTCCCCGTGGTGCTCTAATCATTAGATAACCTCCTCTATATTTACACTTCCAATGATATCTTCCACTGCCTTCAATACTTGGCCGGCGGCAACTAAATCCCTGGCCAGTTTAATTTCGGGCTCCAGAAAACGATCTTCCTTCAGGGGCGGTACCTGCTCCCTTACCAGGTCATATACGGCCTTGGCCGCGGGAGACATTTTGCTTGGCTCCCTAAACTCCAACGCCTGACATGCACATAGGAGCTCTATGGCTAGAATGTTCTGCAGATTGGCCAGGATCCGAAGAACCTTGCTGGCAGAAATAGATCCCATGCTCACATGATCCTCCTGGTTGGCAGAAGTGGGAATAGAATCAACCGACGCAGGATGAGACAGCACTTTGTTTTCCGAGACCAAAGCTGCAGCTGTATATTGAACGATCATGTAGCCGGAGTTAAGCCCGCTCCGCTCTGTTAAGAAGGGCGGCAGCCCGCTCAGGGCGGGATTGACTAGACGTTCAATGCGCCGCTCCGCTATGCTGCCAATCTCGGCCAGGGCTATGCCTAGAAAGTCCAAGGCAAGAGCTACCGGCTGTCCATGGAAGTTGCCGGCAGAGATGACTTCACCGTCCTCGGAGAAGATAACCGGATTGTCTGTAACCGAGTTAATTTCCCTGTTAAGCACGCTTGCCACATATGCATAGGCGTCCTTTGACGCGCCGTGAACTTGAGGAATGCAGCGCAAGGAATATGCATCTTGAATCCTCTCATGTTCTTTACTATAAACCAGCCTGCTGCCTGCCAAAATTCTTCTTAAGTTGGCTGCTGTGGCAATTTGGCCTGGGTGAGCACGCACTGCATGAACTCGCTCATCAAAAGCGTCTGGAATTCCACAAAGGGCCTCCAGGGTCATACTGCCTGAGATATCAGCTGTCTTGAGCAGTATCGAACCGTCATAAAGGGCTAACACTCCCTGGGCAGTCATGGCCTGTGTGCCGTTAATCAGTGCCAATCCCTCTTTAGCCTCCAAAGCTACAGGCGTTAACCCGGCCCGTTTCAGAGCTTCGGCCCCTGAATACAGCTGTCCCTGGTAATACGCCTGTCCCTCGCCTAGGAGCACAGCTGACATGTGTGCCAGGGGAACCAAGTCACCGCTCGCGCCTACAGAGCCCTGGCTTGGAATCAGGGGCGTAACACCACGGTTCACAAGATCCACCATGAGTTCAATAACCTCTGGGCGAATTCCCGAGTGGCCCTTCATCAAAGCATTAGCCCTTAGAATCATCATGGCTCTGACGACTTCTTCCGAAAAGGGCGTTCCCACGCCGCAGCTATGGCTTAAAATCAAGTTGCGCTGCAGATCTGCTACGTTTTCGTCCGATATGGATGTATTGGCCAATAGGCCAAATCCAGTGTTGATACCATAAATCGGCTGACCGCGACGGATCAGTTCCACAACGAGCTTGCGAGCCTGGCCTACCTTTTCCAGCTGCTTCGCGTCTAAAGCCACAGGTTTTCCCTGTCTAATGCACTCGACAACTTCATGACCACTCAAGTCGGATCCATTTAGAATCAGCATACATCTACCCCTTCAGCATTCCTAATATTGCGAATGTCTTTCCTATTCCACATTCGCCCAGGAGAGTCCTTGCAAACTTTCCTCATCTTTTTCTCATTTGAACAACATCGCCTACGCTTTTTACTAATAGTTTTTTGTTATATGAAAATAAGTGTTGCCGAAAACAGATTTATGCGTTAAAATAACATTAGATGTTTTCACAGTGGAAAAAAGTTGGTGAGGTTGATGAGTCGGCACATAAGCAGTACGAAACTGGTACGAACCTACAACGCATCTACGGTGCTGAGGACCCTCTACGAACATGGAAGCTGCTCGCGTTCACAACTGGCCGAGCTCACTGGCATGAGTCATGCAACAATCACGCGGATTATTAATCAACTCCTGGAGCAAGGCCTAGTCTTAGAAGGAAGCCATGGCAAATCTACAGGAGGCCGGCGTCCGATCTATCTCCACATAGACCACAGCAAACTCTATGTTGCAGCGGTGAAACTGTTGCGTGATGACTGCCTGGCGGCGCTGCTTGATCTGAAGGGCCGTATTCTTGTAATAGAACAGCTGCAGCCCAAGTCCCTGTCGCCAGAGATCTTGCTGCCTGCCGTGGCAGATTCCTTGAGGGAAATGTTCAACTCCCTTTCCATTAAACAAGAACATATCATTGGCGTTGGGGTGGCTGCCTCGGGCATGTGCCATCCTGTGGAGGGAACAGTTCTCCGCTCCCTTAACCTGGGATGGAAGGACATTCCTGTTGCAGATTCTCTAGGTCAGGAATTGGGTCTGCCAGTCTTGCTGGAGAACGATGCGAACGCCTGCGCCCTGTCAGAACTATGGCTGGGCAATGCAAAAGAGACCGCTAACTCAATGTTCATTAAAACCGAAACAGGGGTGGGTGTAGGAATCATATCCGATCAGAAGTTACTTACGGGATCACGCTTTGTAACAGGAGAGATCGGCCACGTGCCTGTAATACCAGACGGAAAACTGTGCCGCTGCGGACAGCGAGGCTGCCTGGAGAGTTATGTTTACTTCAAGCCCATCCAGGAGCACTACCAAAAGATTACAGGACAGAATCTCACACACGCAAAGTTCATCGAACTTGTACGGACCGGGGATCCCTTTGCCACAGAAATTGTCCAGGAAACAGCGGAGGCTCTTGCCCTCGCCTGTGCCCATTGGGGGATTATTCTTGATGTCGAAGTCATTTCTATTGGCGGCATTTGGGGGAAACTCGGACACGAAGTTTTGGATTATTGCCAGAAGTACTACGACTCTATTCTCGAACAGTCCGCAATTCCCTCAAACGTCAGAGTAACCGGTTCGAGCTTTGATGATGTTGCCGATCTTTTGGGAGCAGCAGGCCTTGTAGTTTCCCACTGGTTTACCCCTGCTGCAGTTCCATTCACTAAATAAGAAGCACGATTGAGTTCAGGAGGTGATGTTTGTAGAGAGTTCGTCAGTTGCGTTGGGTCATGATCAAAATCAATTAGGAGGTAAAGTGATGCTTAAAAAGTGTACGTTCTTTGTCTTGGCTTTGCTATTGGTTGCCGGCGTGTTTGTCCCTGCAAGTTTTGCTGAAGAGCCGATTAAAATCACTGTCCTGAACTATTTTGACCTCACCTCCCCCGGTGCAGAAAGGGAAATCAACGAAGTTTGGTACGAGTTTTCTGTTCGCAACCCCCACATCATCGTAGAGCGGGAAGACCTATTCCTGGATGCTTTCCATCAAAAGACAGAGGCTTATGCCGCAGCTGATATGCTGCCGGACGTAATCTACATGTGGCCTGGCGGACGCTCCACCTCCCTGCATACACTAGGGCTGGTCAAAGACCTGAGACCTCTCTTGGGAGAAGATGCTAAGTACTACCAAGAAGCAGTCCTTGCGCCGCAGGCAGGCGGTTTCCTGGCAGAGCTGCCGCAAACCATGACCTCCAGCCATGCGCTGTATGTCAATGTAGCTTTACTCGACAGTCTGGGCCTGTCCATGCCCGAGACCTACGAAGAACTGGTGGCTATGGTTCCAGTGCTGAAAGAAAACGGGCTTGATACCATCTTGATGGGTGCTCAAGATGACTGGGTCATCCAATCCTGCCTCTTCTCCATGATCGTCGGCCGCCTCGTGGGTGACGAGAAACTCAATGAGATCCTGGCTGGCGAAGCAAAGTTTACAGATCCAGAGTTTTTATCTGCCTTGGAATTTTATGCCCAGATGTATGAGGACGGCGTGCTCCATCGCAGAATCATGCAGACGGACTATGCTGAAGTTAACGGTCTCTTTGCTACCGGTCGCGCCCCCTTCATGGTTGACGGGGACTGGAAAGTCAGCAACTTCCTAACAGACCAAACCACAGGTGAAGCTTTGATCCCAGTGGACAGACAGCATGAGTTCAAAATGACAATCTTCCCTGCCATCCCCGGAGAAATTAACAAAGCCTCATCCTCAGGTGTGGTAGGCGTAGGATTTGGCATGAACGCTAAAATTCCCGCCGGTTCAGCTAAAGAAGCAGCAGCCTGGGAGTTAATCAAATGGCTGCAAGGTCCAGAAGTGCAAAAAATGCGTCTGGAGACTGCGGGCACCATCCCCAGCCGTGTTGACGTAACATCTGACAACATCGAACCACTGGTTGTTGAGCGAATTCGCTACTACGAAGACATCGCCATAACAACTGAAGTTCTGGACAACATCTTCCAAGGAGAAGTCTACACTCCGATCAACATCGGTCTGCAAGAAATCGGCCTAGGCTTCGCAACTCCCATGGAAGTAGCCGAGAGAATTCAAGAAGCGTTCGATGACTGGTTTGCCCGTCAATAACAGTAAATACTAGCAAGGGGTCGGGTTCCTTTTGGACCCACCCCTTCCTGCCAAGGAGGAGCGTTTCCATGAAAAGGGTTATCCATTGGTGGACCGAGGAACGCCGCGCCTACCTCTTGCTCGCTCTGCCAGCGGTAGCAGTATATTGGGCTGTAATGGCATTTCCCACCGTCTTTTCTTTTATCCTCAGCCTGACAAACTACAACGGAGGACCAGTATTCAACAATCCGAACATTCAATTCGTGGGTTTCACACATTATCTGCGAATGTTTCGCGATCAATACTTTTGGATTTCTCTTAAGAACAACACTTTGATTATTCTCATCTCCGTGTTTGGACAAATCCCCCTAGGATTTCTGTTTGCCTATGTTATCCATCGCAAACTAGTCAAGTTCACGGGCTTTTTTCAGACGATTATCTATCTGCCCTGTGTGATCTCAACGATTATTGTGGGCAGACTGTGGCGATCCTTTTTCTCTCCCTACGGACCTTTTACTGAGTTCATGCAGAAGTTCCAGCCCGGATGGGAGAACGAACTTTTCTTTGATCCGAAATTGGCTATTGTACCAGTACTTTTTGTTATTTTGTGGATGTATACAGGCACCTACATGATCATCTTCCTGGCCAATCTGCAAAAGATCGATCCTGCACTGATCGAGGCTGCCAGGATCGACGGTGCCACCGAATGGCAAGTGCTCACCCGGATCATGCTTCCTTCCCTTTCCGGTGTGATTGTCACCGCATCAATTTTGGCGATATCAGGTTCTCTCAAGAGTTTTGACCTGCTCTTTGCCATGACCGCCGGCAATCCGGCCCGAAGGACTTCGGTTTTAGCCCTTTATATGTATGATACCGCCTTTAAACACTCGCCCAAATATCCACTGGCCAACGCCATCTCAGTTTTCATGGTCATGCTCAGTTTGCTCTTGATCGTGCTTGTGAAACTTACTGAGGCAAAGTTTGGGGGTAGAGAATGATGAAGCAAGTCAAAATTCGAAAAAGTGATTTCCATCCCGTACTTAAAGTCTTTGTCTACCTAGTGGCAATTGTCTTCACGGTTCTAACGCTGTACCCACTGCTTTGGCTTGTTATCAGCTCCCTTAAGACCAATACTGAGTTCCAGCTGAACCTTTTGGGATTGCCCCAGAACCCAACACTGAGCAACTACCCAACTGCTTGGCGCTTAGCCCAGTTTGACACGTTGTTTCTGAACAGTCTTTTCTTTACCACAGCCTCTACTTTGCTCGTCATTGCCCTGTCCCTGATGGCAGGCTTTGCCTTCGCTAAGCTCCGCAGCAAAGCGACCCCGTTCTTGCACGGCAGCTTTATCATGGGGATTTTGCTGACACTCCAGTCAATAATGGTGCCGCTCTTTTTGATGTCAGTTGCCACTGGGCTGTATGATACCCGCCTTGGAGTGCTAATACCTTATGTTGGTATGGGGCTTCCGATCGGGGTTTATCTGTGTACGGAGTTTATCAAGTCCATTCCTGACTCGGTAGTTGAATCGGCGCGGATTGATGGTGCATCTTATTTCCGCATCTTCGCTTCGATTGTTGCGCCAATGGCGACCCCTGTGGCAGTAACCTTGGCCATTCTCAATGTATCGGGTGTCTGGAATGAGTTTATGCTGATCAACATCCTCGTTTCCCGGGATGCACTGCGAACGCTGCCGGTCGGAATCCATAAGTTCTCTGGCGCATTGGCCAGCGACCACGGTCGCCAGTTTGCCGCCCTGACCATAGGGCTAGTGCCAATGGTTGTATTTTACCTGTTCTTTAGAAAACAACTCACAAAAGGTGTTTCGGCGGGTGCCATCAAAGGTTAGCCAGGCTCCCCGCGCATGCAAAAAAGACGCCCCTGAGGCGTCTTTTCTTACCTTAAACCTTGTCTTAATAGTCTTCTCTCAAGCCAAACTCTGCCGATTCTACCCACTGTCTGGCTTTAATCACATGTTCGATAAGGTCTTGAAACATGTTGTAATGAATCTTCTCCTGCTCGACCAAAAAGTTAAACAAGCGCTTTTCTTCTTCGCTGCCGGCCTCGGCACCCATTTTTTCGTAGAGGACAATGCTCTCCTGCTCCTTCTCCAGCGCTAACTGGTAGGCATCCAGTTGATCCGGCCTTGCCTTATATTCAATCTGCAGATCCTTTTCATTCTCGAAAATGCCTTTAAAGTGGGCGGGAACCTGGCTGTCCTTCAGTTCATAGTCCTTCTTTGCCTTGTATTTTTCCAACAGTTCGGCATGTGCCCTTTCTTCTGCAGCCAGCAAGGCAAAAACTGCCTTTAAGCCTGCGTGACCTGCTTTTTCGCCCTGCTCCAAGTAATACTTCTCTCCGTCCAGCTCCATTTTAATCGCAAAGTCAATTGCCGTCACCCGATCAGCNCCTTTCAACTATTATGACTCATAAACAACTGTTGTATTGCGGCCACGCTTTTTCGCACAATAGACTGCTTCATCAGCCCTCTGCAAGAGCTCTTCACAGGCGCTGCGATCACTTCCATCCGCGGACGCAACACCAACTGATATCGTTAAGTACCGATCTATCGGCGAGGCTTCATGGGGAATCTGCAAGTCATAGATGGCCAAGCGCAGCCTTTCGGCCACTTGCCAAGCGCCATTAAGTGCGGTCTGAGGCAGCAGCGCCACAAACTCTTCCCCGCCCCAGCGTGCGATCAGGTCACCTGGACGCTGTAAGGTGTTATATAAAGTTCGGGCTACCAGCTTCAAGACATCGTCACCCTGCAAGTGTCCGTAGGTGTCGTTGTATGCCTTGAAGAGGTCTAGGTCTATCATCAAGACCGCAAGCGGTGTCTTATTGCGCAGTGCCCGGCTGACTTCTTCTGAATAAGCTTCATCAAAACGCCTGCGGTTGGGAATCCTGGTCAAACCGTCAATCCGGCTGTCTCTTTTTAATATGTCCTTGTACCGTTTCAACTCTAGATGATTGCGAATTTTGGCCTTCACAATGGGAACATTAAAGGGCTTTCTAATATAGTCCATAGCACCAAGCTCTATACCGTAAGCTTCGTTTTTGTCGCCTTCAAGTGCTGTCAAGAACAGAATAGGAATATCACGGGTATTATGATCCGCCTGCAGCGCAGCACATACCGCATAGCCATCCATTTCGGGCATCACAATGTCGAGCAATATTAAGTCTGGCAATTGCTCCCTGACCATGGCAAGTGCTTCCACACCATTGCTGGCCACCCTGAGATCATATTCATCCTGAAGGGCATTCACTAAGATTTGAGCATTCAGCTTGACATCCTCTACGATCAGGACGTTTTGTCTTCTCCCCAAATCCAAATCATCTAGCATGTTCCACCTAAACCCCCGACCTAACCAACTAGTTGATTCCCACTTTGTGTAATTCGACAGTTCTGGTGAAAACCCTTGCACGAACAGAGTAATTCCCCATTATGCACGAGATCCTTGTATGATCTCTAAATCGATAGTAATTTGCTTAGGGTGCGGTCCAGAGATCTGGTGTCGCCGGCTTAAGGGCGTCATTTTCGTCATAGATTGCCAGAGCAGGCTGTTAACGTTAACTTGATACTTAAGGTTCGTGCTCTGGACTACCTGAAGGTTCTCTTCAAACTTGGCCAAGACATCTTCATTAGAGTAAGGGGCTGCCCCCTCCAGGCGCTGCCGGATCTCCCGCAAGTATCCTTCACGGGGCAGCACCTTGATAATCACTCCTCCGGGCTTCAATACCCTCTTAAATTCACCGTAATTAGCCGGCGAGAGAACATTCAGGATGACATCAACGCTTTCGCTGCCAAAGGGCAGCTCAGCCAGATCAGCCACACACCACATGATGGATTCAGAATGGGAAGTTGCGAGCCTTATGCCGGCGCGTGATATGTCTACGCCAATCATGCCTCCTGGCTGGACTCTGCTGCAAATCCCGGCCAGAAATGACCCTTCACCACATCCCGCATCCAGAACAAGCGGCTCATGGATGCCGAGGGCATTAATCAGACTGGAGATCTCGTCAATTAGCGGAGCATAAACTCCGGCAGAAAATACCTCCCGGCGTGCCAAGAAAAGGGTTTGATCGTAGTGGCTGGTTTGTCTGCCTGTAAATAGACTCAAATATCCTTGACGGGCAAGATCAAAGTTGTGATTCCGCCGGCAGCGTACTCCGGTGTCTGTCGTCACAAATTCCCCGCCGCAAAGGGGGCAGCAAAATGCACCAATGTTTGCCGCAAACCGCTCCTTAGCCAGTTCCTTTTTCGTTAAGCGTTTGCTCATCATTCTCCTCCATCTGTCCTTACGATAAAGGTGAAAACAGGCTGACTACCGCTTCCAAAGCCCGAGAGCGCAATGTCTGCTTTTTGAACTTCACATAGTCCAATTCAACGCTCTTAGCTGCATCAACCCTGAGGATCTCAGCATATTTGCTGTTGAGCTCTGGGGATTCAAAATAGACAAAAAGCTCGTCGTCACGTTCGAGGCTGCGAAAATTCAGGTTCACAGTGCCTATACAGAGTACGTCTGCGTCGATCAGCATAGTTTTTGCGTGCATAATACCCTTGTACTTAAAGACCCTGACTCCGCTGTCTACAAGCTGCCTGAAATAGTAGTTCTTGATGTTGTGGTGAAACAGTCCCCCGAAGGTGTAGTAGCTTGATGTCATAATTCGCACATCAACNCCCCGCAGCGCCAAGGTTTTCAGACTCTGCAAAATAGGTTCTGATGGGGAAAAATAAGGTGTCTGAATCCAAAGCCTCTCCTTAGCCCCTGTAATAAGGTTGAAGTAACTTAAGTTGATAACGTCTTGGTGAATAAACTTGTTGTAAAGACCATTGGCTATCGTCTGTGTCGGCAAATTGCCTGGGGCAGGAGACTCCCCGTCTCGTTTCGGGAAGTAGTGCCGCAGCCGGTTTCTGAAACCTATGGGATGTTTGCGCGTTGAGGCAATCCAGTCAGAAACAAAAATCTGCTGCAAGTCGTGGACGCCTCCCCCGGCCAGCCGAATGTGCGTGTCTCGCCACTCCTGGTCCCGAACGCCTTTGGCGTAGTGCTCTCCTAAGTTCATTCCGCCTAGGTAGCCGATCTTCCCGTCAACAATGACCAGTTTGCGATGGTTACGGTAGTTCAGTGCCCGGGCATAGGGCCTGATGCTTCGCACTTGTCCCCCGGCTTGCTTAAGTTCTCGGAAAAGGGGTCTCACAAAGGTCATAAAACAGCCAAAACTGTCATAAAGCAGCTTTACCTCTACCCCCTGTTTCACTTTTTCCTTCAGAATTTCGATTAGTTCCTGCCCGACAGGATCATTGTGAATGGTGAAGTATTGGACATGAATATGATCCTGCGCTTCCTTTATATCCTCAAAGAGACGCTTTATTTTTGGTCCGCCGTTAGTGAATATCTCTACAGCATTGTCATCGGTAAACATACTCCCGCACCACTGCCGATGAAAACGCTGGATTGGGGAAAGGATCCGATTAGAGGGATTGTCGCTCTTTTGGATGATTTCATCCAGTTCTAAGAAAAGCCCCTTGTGGCGTTGACGGATTTTTCTCCTTTTGTAAGCCCAATAGGTCTCACTCCCAAACAAGAGGTAAATGGCCAATCCCACCACAGGCAGGAAAGTAAGGGCCAAAAGCCAGCTGAACCGCTGATTCGGCTTCTTATTGCCGAGGAAAATGAGCAGCATAACAAAAAGTAGATATCCCAGATAAAGTAGTGACAAAATCTGCTTCACAAAAAAACCACCCCTATGACAAGAGCCCTTACCGGCTGTGTACGTCATGCTACTTACTGATTAAACAATGTGTTTAGATTTCCTGCTGTTCTTCCTCGCGGAGCAGGTATAACCTTGCTTAAGNGCTAGATGGAAATCTCCTGGGACTTAAGGTGGTTNCGCGNGCCAAGCCTGCTTGCCCCTGCGGTAAACACAGNTACAGCGCACTCAGTAAACACGAACGCCAACCAAACACCAGCCATTCCCCAAACTTGACTCAAAACTAAGACAAGTGGAATGATAATGACAAAACCCCTGGCCATTGCTATGAAAAATGCGTCTCGGACCTGTTCNGTAGCGCTCAAATAAGTGGTAACCACTATATTTATCCCCAAAAAGAGAAAACCTAAGAAATAGAGGCTCAGTCCCTGTTTTGCCAGGCGAGAGATTTCCATATGCTGCTCCGTGTTAAAGGCNGCGACTATCTGTTCCGAATAGAAAAGCACAGTAAGATAGATAAGGACAGCCATGATTAGAGCAGTTTTTAGGGCATATCCCCTGACTTTCCGGGTCAGTCTGGAACTCTTGATGCCGTGAGCCCGGCTGATGAGAGGCTGCGAACCCTGGGCCAGCCCTGTAAAGACAGCCATGGCAACCAGTCCCAGATTGGCGACAATTCCATAGGCTGCCACGCCAAAATTCCCCTCCAAGCCCAGGATTACCAAATTGAAAGTGATCAACACTGCAGCAGATGACAGTTCAAGGATCAGGGCAGATGTTCCAAGGCTGAAGAGATCCGGAATCAGTTTCCATTTCAGCTTTTCCCATGTTATGGCAAGCTTTCTGTGTGGCGACCTAAAATGAAACAGCAAGACACAAAGACCGATCAAGGGTGCGAGACTGGTGGCAAAGGCGGCGCCAAACATGCCCAAGTCAAAAATGTACATGAACACGTAGTCCAAAAGTATATTTGAAAGGCTGCCGGCCACCATCGCCAGCATCGCCAGTCTGGGATTGTGGTCGTTGCGAACAAAGGCCTGTACGATATTGTTGGTGATGAACAGCGGCGCGAATAACAGGATCGTGGCCAAGTATGTCCTCGTCATGGCCAATGTACTTGTGTCAGCACCGAGCCATCCGGCCAGACGATTTGAGCCTAGAAGCCCAAGGAGTGCCAAGAGGAGTCCTATCACAATCCCTACCTGCAAGGCCGTGGCAAACACTTTGTTGGCCCGCTTCTGTTCAGCCTGAGATTGCAGGATGCTGTACCGAGTAGCACCTCCAATGCCGATCATTAGGCCGATGCCATGAATCACACTGTACAAGGGTATGGACAAGTTCAAGGCTGCCAATCCGGTTGCTCCCAAATTGTGGGCTACAAAGTAGGTGTCGGCCAATATATAACAAGAAACGCTGACCATGCCCAAGATGTTCAAACTGGCATATTTAGCAAAGTTTCTCAACAAAGAAACACTCAGAGTAAACACTCCCTTCAAAATAAAAAGATGTTCTGAAACATTCCTGCTAAGACCTAACGGAATGCTTCCGAACACCTGCATTCTCTACCCGGTGGCAGAGAATCGGCTTAAATTGCGGCAGCTTTTTTAATCATCCTTGTTCATCCATTGCGCCAGTTCACGATAAGCCTCTTTTACATCCGCAACTGTACCGGCAAATACACCTGACTTCACTAAGGCGATGATGAGCATCAAGACCAGCGGTCCCAAAAGTACCCCCCATCCTCCGAAAAGCTGCAGGCCAACATAGGTGCTAAGCAGAACCAACAAGGGAGGCAAGCCAGTCTGGTCGCCCATTACCTTTGGTTCTACAACCTTTCTGACTAAGAAAAAGACCACTCCCAGGATGATCAAGAAAATCCCCTTGTTGATATCACCAAGGAACAGCTCTACCCCTCCCCAGGGAATGAGGACGGCAATAGTGCCAATAACCGGCAGCAGATCGATTNAGCCGAGAAATAAGGCGATGGTCAGTGCATAGGGTTGACCATAGATTGTGAGCGCTACTAACATAAAAATAAAGGCAAAAGAAGCCAGGATGAACTGGGCTTTCAGATAGCCGCCCGCGGCCATGATTACAGAAACCCTCAATGACCTCAGGGTCTCTTTAGTGCGCTGATTCGTTATTCTTTGCGCCACCTCGGCTAGGCGGTTAAAGTCTAGACTAATGAAAAACAGCGCCAGGGCGAAGGTTATGACATTGATCAGGAAAGTGCCTGTACTTGTAATCCCAGAGGCTGTGGTTGATACGGTAAAGGTTACGATGTTTTTGCTGAGGTTCTGAATAAAAACCAGAACACTGTCCTTCATATCCTCCAAGATGGACTCCAACTGAGGCGAAAGTCCCTGCACACGCACTGTCAACGCCTCTACTAGCTGATCATAGGTAGCTACGATATTTGACCAGTTTTGCTGGATGCCAGAAGCTACGGAAATGACTTCCTTAATTATCGTATAAGACACCCAGTAAAGGGCAAGCGAGACCACAAAAAGAACCAAGATGTTCAAGACAGAGGTGGTCAGCTTACTTGGCAGCTTAATCCTCTTATTAATCCTGCCCAAGAGTTCATTGATCCTGTTAGCTATGCCCACCACTACAGAAGCTACAATGAGGGCCAGAAGAAATGGCCAAAGCATCCTGGCCAGCCTAGGGACGACCACTGCAAAGACAAAGATAAATGCTGCATAAAGGATAAAGCGAACCAGTAACCTCTTGTACAAGGTGCGATGCATGAGCCTCCCCCATTTCCCAATATCCTACCTAATGATTTCATTCAGAAACGAAGTTGTCAAGTAGTCTGCGAAATTCTGCTTTTAAGTTCTACCCCCGTTTTTGCACCCTGTTGATCATATTTCTTTCCCTTGGCCGGCAAGCTTTGGATTTCAATGCGGTACGCAAGCCTGGTCCTCCTTGACATCTCTCACACGGGCGACCATCAGTATTATCTAGCCTGTGTATCTAATTCTAAGTTTGGTATCCTATTCCTGCACAAATAAGTAATAACCCCTGCAGCCAGGGCTGCAGGGGCAAGGCTTACTTTTCCTCGGAGCTGTAGACGAGTTTTTCTCCATCTTCACCTATGAGGAAGAGCTTGTCAATGTCTTCGCTTATCAATGTCTTTACATCAGCCGAGGTTGTGAACTTAGCACCAATTCCGCAGTCAGAACTAAGTCTGCGGGGTACTGGAAGCAGCTCTACCTCGATTCCCAGCTTTTTCATAAACCTCTTATACTTCACTGCACCCGAATGGGTGAAGAAAGTTGCTATCAGCTCCATCTCTACTTGGTTATGGTTAATACGAAATCCTCTCCCTGATCGGAAACCGCAACCTTATAGTTCCTGCTCTCAGCAAAGCGTCTGACATTGTCTCTTGAAGTCGCATTGTCCACCAGTACTTGTACTCCCCCAGGATACTGCTCAAGCCCTTTGCGTGTTAACACTACCGGTTCAGGACATGCTCTTCCCCGAGCATCAACCGTATTAAGCGCCAAGTTTTACATCCCCTTTCATGGTCACATCTGCGCTGCGATCCATGTTCATAAACCCGATCGCTGCCACCACAATCAAACCAATAATCACTGCAGCTTTGCCATTGGCACTTGCCCCTGCTGTTGAGGATGCCAATCCGAAGTTATGGGCAAAAGCTGCACCAACGAGCAGTCCAAGGAAAGTAATAACCGAGTCAATATTACCTTCAGCACTAAGGATCACCTGACGCAACGGACATCCGCCGAGAAGTACCGAACCGAGTCCTGCCAGGGTCATACCTAAGAAGTTCCACAGTCCGTCATTGTGGGCCACCGGCTGACCTTCAAATCCCAAGTTGAAGTTGCCGGTTATGAGATTGCCAAGCAGCGCGACTGCAAAAATTGCCAAAAAGCCGCTGATCAGATGGGCGTCTTTAAACATAATGAGATCCCTGATGCCGCCAACGGTGCACATTCTGGTTCTCTGTCCAGCAACACCCACGAGGAGTCCGGCAATTAATGCCAGGGCGACAGGTGCCCGCATCGCGCCTGGTCCTGATTCACTGAAGAACACGAAGGCCGGCGCTGCAACCAGCAAAATAAAGAACGCAATCTGCATGGCAGGGAACAAATAGCCTTCCGCCTTGTTCAAGGAGTAGGTCCTCTTCAGTGTGAAACCTTTGTTTAAGAACACAATTCCCAGGAGAATGCCAGCTACGAAACCTACCAAGCCCAGGATAGCTGTCAAATCCCCACCGGCAAGCCTAAGTACCATCCGCAAGGGGCAGCCTAAGAACACTAAAGCTCCGATCATGACAAAGAATCCAAGGATAAAACGGGTAAATGGCGATGAACCGCCCCGCACTCTAAAGTCCCCGCCCCCCATGGCCATCAGCCAAGCGCCGAGGCCCATGCCGATAATCTCCGGCCTTATGTACTGAACAATTCCAGCTCTATGGAGACCTAGTCCCCCTGCCATATCCCGAATAAAACAGGCGATACAGAACCCCATGTTGGCCGGATTGCCAAAGTGCACCAAGAGAACTGCCAAGAGTCCCACTAGGCCACCGGCTAAAATCACATTTTTCTTGTTACCCAAATAAATCCTCCTCCTCAGCAATTCAATTTGCCATATTTTTAGCAATCCCTGATTTCATTATAGCCAAGGGGCTGTTGGCTTGTACAATAGGTGTTTCCTATACCTATTCAATCCTTATTGAAAAAACCTATAACAGCTAGATCACCCCTGATGTAAAATGAGGTTGGAGGTGGGTTTAGTGGAGAGAATTTACTTGGACAACGCAGCTACATCATACCCGAAGGCACCTGGCGTGGGCGATGCAGTCAAGCATTTCATTGACGCAGTCGGCGACAATGTAAACCGGAGCGGTTATGATTCATTACAGGCAGATGAAATGGTGTTTGACACCAGGGAAATGTTGGCCCAGCTCTTTAATTTCCCCACACCGGAAACTGTAATTTTCACTCTAAACATTACATACGGACTCAATTTCCTGTTAAAAGGCATCTTAAAACCCGGCGACCACGTGATCGTATCTTCCATGGAACATAATGCAGTTATGCGTCCCCTGATTCAGCTCGAAAAGGAAGGGGTGGAATTTTCCCGAGCAGACTGCGACGAAACCGGGCATCTGGATGTGAATGATTTCAGGAGAAGCATAAGACGCAACACAAAAATGGCTGTGCTCACCCATGCTTCCAATGTGTCGGGGACAATTCTGCCAATTGAAGAGGTTGGGGCGATCTGCGCAGAAGAAGAAATCTTCTTTGTGGTTGATACTGCCCAGACAGCGGGCATTTTGGATCTTGATTTTCAGAAAATCCAAGCTGATGCCCTGGCCTTTACTGGGCACAAGGGGCTCTTGGCCCCCCAGGGAATCGGCGGTTTCCTGATCAGTCAAGATATGGCTGAAGAAATGGAGTCACTTATCAGCGGCGGGACAGGCAGTTTATCGGAATACGAAGAGGTGCCCCCCTATCTCCCCGATAAGTTTGAAGCAGGCACTCCTAACCTGCCTGGCATTTATGGCCTGCACCGGGCATTAAAGTATCTGACAGATGTGGGATTGGAACATATTAGAAACAAGGAGTTAAGGCTTGCAGGCTATCTTCTGGAAGAACTGGGGAATATGGAAAGAGTAACTATTGCCGGGTCCAAAGGAACTGAGAACAGAATGTCAGTGGTGTCTGCAGACTTCGCGGGATATGATAACGCCCAGGTAGCCTACTGCCTGGACAAACACCATGGGATCCGAACCCGCTGCGGACTGCACTGTGCCCCTTCTGCCCACAAAACCCTGGGCACCTTTCCCAGGGGTACAGTGAGGTTCTCGCCAGGACACTTTAACACGGAGACGGATATCGAAAGAACAGTCTCTGCGGTGCGCGCAGTGCTTAGGGAACTTGAAAATACTCGGCGGTAAATTCTTTAAATGCTGCTGCAATCGGACTTAAAACTCTTCTGCGATGATTGATGAAATAAAAACTTTGTACGAGATCAAAACCGGAGATATAAAAGCCCTTCAGCAGGCCTAGGCGGATCTCGTCTTCAACAGAGCGTTCTGATACGACTGCCACACCAAGACCTGCCATGACACATTGCTTGATGGTATCAGGGTTTTCTATAGTTGCCGCAACCCTTAATTCGCCTGGATCTATGCCCTTGCCCTCCAAACTATGCAAGAAGAGGGTTCTGCTTGCGGAGCCTTCTTCCCGCAGGATAAAGGGTTCGTTCTTCACTTGATTCCAGGCTATTGTCGTTCCATCAGTACTCTGGAAATTTCCCCGGCAGGGCGTAATTACCATAAGCCGTGCCTGACAGAGCTCGTTCACCTCGAGATCTGGCATGGAAGGATCGCGGCCCACAAAGCCAAAGTCCATGGCGCCAGAAACAATGGCATCGATAACTCCCCTGCTGTCAAACTGTTTGATCGCAAAGGTGATCTGGGGATACTTCTGCCGAAAGGCGGCGAGGAGGCTTGGCAGTATGGATCTCTGGGGCACTGTGCTTGAGGCTATAGCCAAATTGCCCTCCAATCTGCCTTCATATTGGGCTAGCGAAAGGAGGGCATGTTCTCTGGTGCTTAAGATATTCAGTGCATGGTTGTAGAGAATCTGGCCTGCTTCTGTCAAAGAAACAGTCTTGCCGTTGCGGTTCAAAAGCACAGTCCCCAACCTATTTTCAAGTGATTGTATATGACCTGTAATAGTAGGCTGGGTCAAGTAAAGCTCTTCAGCCGCCCTAGTAAAACTCCCATGCTTAACGATGGACACAAATGACTCAAGTTTCCGGAAATCCACTGTCTATCTTCCCCACTCTTCGTATCTTGGAGCCGCGAAGATCTGCCCGGCTCTACCTGCTCCTGGATTCGTTACTAGGCCCCAAAACCCTTCTGAAGGTAGCGAGGTTCAAAAGAAAAAGAGATCCTCAAACTTCCTATCCAAGGCAATACAGAGCAGAAGGGCCAATTTAGCCGTTGGACTAAACTGCCCAGTCTCAATAGAGCTGATGGTATTTCTAGATACGCCAACAACTTCAGCTAATTCCGCCTGCGATAGACCCTTTTCAGTCCGAGCTTCCTTTAGTCTGTTCCTCAGTACAAGCTTGTCCCTATCCATATCACAGCGTCACCACATAGAAAAAAGTGCAGATAATGAACAATAGAGCGGACAAAGCGCCGAAAGTCAGGTCAGACTTCGATTTGAGAGCATTATACATATACAGTCTCGTTACAGAACTATGGGCAAACAATATGGCTGGAAACTCCCAAAAAGGAATCACCTTTTCAAGTCCGCGTAAGTCGGAGAGGACAATCTTCACCAGAGCAAAGAATATGCATATACCAGCTAGAACCCATACGCTCCTGCCCATCGCATCGAAACTGACCTTGTCCTCGTATTCCCTGTTTCCTTCCCCACGGCTGCGTGCCAAAATTTCTTCCTTTGTCATCACAATTCCTCCCTGTTGCCAAGTTTTCTTGTCAACACTTTTTGCCAAGTTTTCTATGCAAGAGGGAGTTCTGCCCCAAACTTGCCAGACCGCCCAGACCCAGCCGATTTATGTTATAATCAACCCAAAGCAGGGAGGGCTGCCTATGCCAAATGTTAAAATTGACCATTCTGCCACGCTCGTAGGCCGGGTGAGACTGGGAACGGATGCCTATGTTGCACAGGGATCGGTACTCCGCTCCAACTCTGACTCGCTCATGGTAGGAAATGCATCGTGGATACTGGAGAACTCGGTTCTCATCGGCACAGAGAAACATCCGCTGGCAGTTGGAAGCAAGACAATTTTTGGCCATAAATGTATTGCCATTGGTGCTTCAATTGGTAATCTATGTGAGATTGGCAATGGTGCAATGTTCCTGCCAGGGTCAAAAGTAGGCGATCTATGCATCTTTGGCGAGGGTACATTGATTCCCCCAGGTCATGTTGTTCCATCAGGTTCTGTCGTTGTGGGCAGACCGGGAAGGGTAATTCGGAAACTGACGTCTGAGGATAGAGATTTAATCAGCAGAATGCGGGGTGGGAGTCTAAGCCTGGACCCCCATGTGGAGAATGTCATCAACCGGGAAGATCTGGGAGGGAAAACGATGGGTAACCTTTACGAGTACGAAGGCAAGTATCCAGTGGTGCCCAAGTCAGCTCTAGTCTACGAATCCGCGGAGATTACAGGCGATGTTATTATTGGAGAGAACACCGTAATCGCATCTGGCGTAAGGATCATCGGCAATTCCCATGGTCCGGTGCGGATTGGTGCTAATGTACAAATCCTGGAGAACACAGTGCTGCATCTTTTGCCAGACAATAAGCTGATAATCGAAGACAATGTGACTATCGGACCGGGGTGTATCATCCATGGCACTCACATAGGGGCAGGCAGTGTCATAGAATCAGGTTCTGTCGTTTGCGATTACAGCAGGCTTGGAAAAAACACTTTAGTGAAAGCCGGCAGCTTGGTAAAACAGCGAAGCGTGTTTGAGGATCACCAAATTCTAGAAGGATTCCCAGCCAAACCCATTGGGAAAAACAAACAAGACCTGAAAAGGCCGGAATGGATCATTCGCTGAAGTTAGAAATGTGAAGGGTGCGCCCGCCTGGACGCACCCTGTTTTTATCGTGCCGATGATTTGAGGACTTCGTAGCCTACCTTGGTGATGGCCTCTGCAATCTGGCTCACCGGAACTTTTTCCTCATCAAAGTCAACTTTTACCTTGCTCGAGTTAAACAAAACCTTGACAGTATCAGGCTCAACACCTTCCACACCCTTTACTGCAGCCTCAATTTTCTGTACACAGGATGGGCAGGTTAAAGTCTCCACTTGGATTGTTGCCGTTTTCATCTTCCATTCCCCTTTCTATGGTATCTAGAGTTATCTAGCTGATATCTTTCAACTATATTATCTCCCAGCTTGGCCCAAGAAACATTGATCCAGATCAAATTCTTTCTCTTTTTATACTCTTTGCTTATAGCGGAGGAGTCTCATTCCGTTGAGGATAACAACCAGGATGCTTCCTTCATGTACCAACATACCGATAGACATGTTCATCCAATCACTGAACAATAAGGCCGATAGAAGGAGCAGCACAACACCTACAGCAATCAGAATATTTTGCTTCATATTCCACGCGGTTGCTTTGGTCAGACCAAGGGCGTGGGGCAGCCGGCTAAAATCAGAGTTCATGAGTACCACATCTGAAGTTTCGATGGCTACGTCTGTACCGCCGCCCATGGCAATGCCAATATTGGCCAATGCAAGGGATGGGCTGTCATTCACACCGTCTCCCACAAAGGCGACAATCTGCCCCTGATCAATCAACTGCTCTACATACTTTGACTTATCCTCCGGCAGCATGTTGCCATGGGCTTCAGTCAAGCCAAGTTCACGGCTGACTGCATCCACTGTTCCCTGGTTATCGCCTGACAGAACAACAAGGTTCTGCACACCCATCCGCTTCAGCCGCAGCAGGTCTTCCTTCACTCCAGGGCGCACTTGATCCCGAACGCCCATCACAATTTTCAGCTGTCCGTCAACGGAGGTCAAAACAAGGGAGTTTCCATTTTGCTCGAGCCGCTTAATATCTGCCCTGGACTTGGCATCGAGTTCGACATGCTCGCGCTCCATTAAAGCCACGTTGCCTACCGCTACTCTATGTCCGTCGACGGTCGCTGCAATACCTTCCCCTTTGATTACCTCTGTATCTGTAACTTGGGAAAAATCAGTCTCACCAATCTTCTCCAAGACTGCTTTGGCCAGCGGATGATCAGATTCCCGTTCAATGCTGGCCAGATAGCCTAGGGCCTCGTCAATGCCGGCGCCATAATACTCTACCTCTGCAACAGACGGATTACCCACGGTTAGTGTACCTGTCTTATCAAACACCATGGTGTCCAGCCTGCTAAAATCACTTATAACCTCACTGCCTTTAAGCAGCACACCGTGACGGGCTCCGTTGCCGATTCCGGCCACATTAGAAACTGGAACGCCAATAACCAGCGCACCTGGGCAGCCTAAGACCAGAATGGTAATTGCCAGTTCCACATCTCGCGAGAACAGCCAAACCACAAAGGCTAAGACAAGGACTGCAGGTGTATAGTATTTTGCAAAACGGTCAATAAAGCGTTCTGCTTCTGATTTGGAATCCTGTGCCTCTTCCACAAGTTCAATGATCCGGCCAAATGTAGTATCTTCCCCTACCCGATCAGCGATCACCTGCAAAGTTCCATTATCCAAAATGGTTCCTGCAAAGACGTTAGAATTTTTTTCCTTGCTCACCGGAATCGATTCACCTGTAATCGACGCTTCGTTGATGCTGCCCTCGCCGCTTAGAACGGTACCGTCCACAGGGACTTTAGCTCCGGTCTTAACCAGCAGAATATCTCCCACATCAACTTCTTCTACGTCAACCTCAACGAATTCTCCGTCTCCCATCTGCTTTAGAGCACTCTCTGGGGCCATTTCTGTCAGTTCCTTGATCGCTGAACGGGTTTTGTTCAGCGTACGCTGCTCCAAGTAAGCGCCAAAGAGAAACAGAAAAGTAACGATGGCCGACTCTTCAAAGTTGCGAATAAAAAAGGCACCGAGAACTGCGATCGTGACCAAAAGGTCAATGCTTACGACCTTGACCCTGAGGGCCTGATAGGCCTGGATAGCGATGGGTGCAGCACCTATAATGGAGGCAGCAATTAATGCTCCGGTGAAGACTGCCTCTTGCTTGAAAATCCAGAGGCTGAGAAATCCCATAACGATTAGGAACGCGCTCAGCAATGTGATTTTGTTTTTGCTCCTGAGAATGTAGCGTTGCATTTGCATCCCCCTTNNAACAGGATTATTTTCCTGCGTCCTTACCCAAAGTAAGCCCTGTCAAGTTCAGCCAACATCTCATAGACGGCCGCATAGCTCTCACAGACATCATCCGGCACAGAATAACTGTCGGTGATTTTCCGCAACTCCGCAAACTCAGCATCAAGCTGGACTCTTTCGGTCCCTGCCGCCTCTATCTTACTGATCATCTGATCGTATACTTGCCTCACAGAATGGAACTCAGGATGGCTTCCACCGTGAACACGGGCTACAACCGGTACATAAAGTTCGAGCTTATCTCCATGGAGTTCCATTACTTGATTAAATCTCTTCATCAGGCATTCTCCTTTTTTTGTACTTTCAATCTGCTGTTCATGTTCTATGTGTATTGTAGCACCAGTCCTGTTCAGGAAAAATGATCTAGATCAAGTTCCCCGAAAAACTACAAAAGACTAAGGCACGCCCCGATTTCGGAGAGTGCCTTAGTTTTCCCGAAGTTAGATGATCTTACAGGACATATGCCTCTAACGCTTCCAGATCTTTAACGATGATAACTTTATTGCCCACCAAATCAATATAACCTAGATCCTTAAACTGCCCGAGTTTTCTTGTAATAGTCTCCCGCCTAAGACCTGAATAGTTGCCCAGTTCTTCCCTGTTCATGGAAAGTTCCAGTCTTATGCCCTCTTCGGTCTCCACACCAATTCTCTTCACAAGCTTAAGGAGCAAACCAGCCGTCTTCATAGAAGCGTTGCTGGTTGCCAGCCTTTGAATCAGCTCTTCGGCCCAGCGGATTCGCTCGAAGCTTTTAGTCAACACGCTGCGCAAAACGACGGAAGAGTCATAGAAGTACTTGTCGAAAGTAGCCTTAGGAATGGCAATGATCCTGCAATCCGTCAGAGCTTGGCCAACATAGCGGTAGGGTGTCTCTACCAAGAGGTTCAGCCCTCCCACGAAGTCTCCATCACGGTAGATATAAAAGATCTGTTCTTCGCCGTCAATGGTGTTATAGAAGATTTTCATTTCACCTTGGTAAATCAAGTACATCAGATCCGGCGCATCCCCAGTCCGAAAGATATAATCCCCCGCTTTGATATTAGACAGGATAATCTCGTCAAGTACAGCTTCCACATCTCCTTCTGCCACTTCCCGCAAGAGAGGAAGCTCCCGCAAAGAGGCAAACATTTCCGCTTGTTCCTGTTTGGAAACCACCTGGCGATCTCTGAGAATCTTGTACTTTTCTTCACTTCGCGCCTGAGCCTTTTTCCTTTCCTGCTGCAAGTCCTCGGCAAAGACTTTGTTCGCGTAAATCTCCAGTTCCTTAGCTCTATCTTTGTCCATAGGCTCTACTCCTTCCAAACGATAGGACATCCCCAGCTTGCGATACTTCTCGACACCTGCCGTATGGTACGGAAGAATTTCGATGCGGTCAATCCGGTGACAAATCGGCCTTAAGATCCGGACGAAGTCTCGCATAGACTGCTCATTATCTGTCCAACCTGGAACCATCACATGACGAGCCCAGACTTGACCCTGGAAACCATAGTTTTCCAGACTGGCCAAAAAGTCCAGGTACTCCCCAAAACCCTTGGTCAACGTAAGATTGGCAAAGGACTCCTGATCAAAGGCCTTAACATCAATAATCAAGGTGTCCACCAGGGGAAAAATGTCTGGAAAAAATGCACGGTTGCCGATCCCGGAGGTGTCTATACAAGTATTATAGCCTTCCTGCTTCAAAAGCTCCAAGGATTTGTGAAGAAACTCTCCCTGCAGCAAGGGTTCGCCTCCAGAAAAGGTCACACCCCCGTCTTCACCATAATAGGATCTGTAACGCCTGGCGATTTCCAAAACTTCCGCAGGGGTGATTTCTCTTCCCCCCTGAAGCCTAATGGCATCTGGGTTATGGCAGTAGGCGCAGCGCAAAGGACAGCCTTGCATGAAAAAAATTGTTCTAGTACCCGGTCCGTCCACCAGCCCCATCGTCTCAATAGACTGCAGATAGCCTCGCATAGAGTGATTCACCTCCACGTTTTGCTTAGACAAACTCAAAGAATGTGCGGTTAATTACATCAAGCTGATGTTCCCTGCTCAGCTGGTTAAATCGTACCGCATAGCCCGAAACTCGAATCGTCAGATTTGGATACTGCTCTGGGTGTTCCATGGCATCTAGGAGCAGCTCCCTGTCCATGACATTGACATTGAGGTGAAAAGCTCCCTGTCCAAAGTATCCGTCAAGCACATTGGTGAGATTGATTAGTCGTTCTGTGTCGTTTTTACCTAGGGCAGCCGGTATGATGGAAAAAGTGTTGGAAATCCCATCTTGGTTGACGTCTCGAAATGGAAGCTTGGCCACCGAGTTCAAGGATGCTAGGGCACCAGACTCGTCGGCGCCGTTCATGGGGTTGGCACCTGGTGCAAAGGCCTCCCCATACTTACGGCCATCGGGGGTAGCACCCGTTTTCTTGCCGTACGCCACATTGCTTGTGATCGTAAGCAGGGACAAAGTGTGCTCTGCCCCTCTATAAGCTGGGGTTTTGCGCAGTGCATCCATAAAGTAGCGATTAACTTCAATCGCTATTTGATCCACCCGATCATCATCGTTGCCATAGCGAGGGAAGGTGCCTTCGGTTTCAAAACCGACAGCCAAACCATGTTCATTTCTAAGGGGCCGAACCTTGGCGTACTTAATCGCTGAGAGGGAGTCTGCTACTATGGAAAGGCCTGCAATGCCAAAGGCGATATAGCGATGCACATTAGGATCGTGCAAAGCCATCTGCCCCGCCTCGTAGGCATACTTGTCATGCATGTAGTGGATGGTATTCATCGTCTCTACATAAATTTTGGCAAGCTGATCCATAACCTCTTGAAAACTCGCCCAGACTGCAGCGTAATCCAGTATCTCCTGGTCATTTTGCCCGATTCCGGGCAAGACTGTAATTGGTTCTCCCGTTTCCTTATCCCGAGCTATTTCATCTCTGCCGCCATTGATGGCATACAGCAGCGCCTTAGCGAGATTTGCCCTGGCTCCGAAGAACTGCATTTCTTTGCCAACCCGCATTGCCGAGACGCAACAGGCAATAGCATAATCGTCACCATAAATCGGACGCATTAGATCATCGTTTTCGTATTGGATAGAAGCGGTCTTAATGCTCATATCGGCGCAGTACTCTTTGAATTCCCGCGGCAGGTGTTTAGACCACAGCACCGTCATATTCGGTTCTGGGGAGGTTCCTAGGTTTATCAGGGTATGCAGGAAGCGATAGGCAGTCTTAGTTACCAAATGCCTGCCATCTTCGCCTACGCCTCCTATAGACTCGGTTACCCAAGTAGGGTCGCCTGCGAAGAGTTCATCGTACTCAGGAGTGCGCAGATGTCTCACCATCCGCAGCTTGATCACCAGCTGATCAATGAATTCCTGGGCTGTTTTTTCATCAATCACCCCTAGTTCAAGATCACGCTGCAGGTATATATCGAGGAAAGCGGTATTTCTGCCAAAACTTGTTGCTGCCCCATTGTTCTCCTTCACTGCTGCCAAGTAGCCGAAGTACAGCCATTGCACCGCTTCTTGAGCCGTTTTTGCCGGTCTGCCTATATCAACGCCGTAGCGAGCGGCCATGGCCTTCAGCTGATCTAAAGCCCTGATCTGTTCCGAAAACTCTTCCCTCAGGCGAATTGCCTCTTCTGTCGCGCCATCGGAAAAATTCTCCTTGTCCTTGAGTCTCATCTCTTTGAGATAGTCGACTCCATACAGGGCTACCCGCCGATAGTCGCCGATAATTCTGCCCCGTCCGTACGCATCGGGTAGGCCCGTCAGCAGGCCTGCAGAACGAACAGTCCTCATTTGCTTTGTGTAAGCGTCAAAGACCCCTTGGTTGTGAGTCTTGCGGTATTCATTAAACTTTTCCATAAGGCCAGGCTCCATGCTGAGCCCATAGGCTTTAAGGGCACTTTCAACCATCCGGACACCGCCGTAGGGATTGATCATGCGTTTTAGCGGTTCGTCTGTCTGCAGTCCCACAATTAGTTCCTGATCCCGATCGATGTAACCGGGAGGGAAGTTGTCAATTCCGCTAAAGTGCTCCAGATCCACAGAAATGGAACGGCTGCGGACTTCCTCCTGGATCAGATCATCCACCTGATTCCAAAGAGCCTTGGTCCTCTCGGTGGCGTCCTCAAGAAAGCTGGCATCACCGTCATAGGGTTCATAGTTCTGCTGGATGAAATCCCGTACATCAATCCCACAGGACCAATTACCTGGCTTAAAACCTTTCCAGGCCGCTGCCATTTCTGTCCGTTCAAATAACTCTTTCCTCATACTGATCACCTTTCTATCCTTTAAGGCTTGCACCATTGCTTTCCGACTACATTATAGGTTAACCTCAAAAGAATTGCCGTGACCCAAATCACTTTCCGAACAGATTTGTTTCCGGGCATAAAAAAGACCACCTATTCGGTGGCCATGTCTCTCTTCCGTATTGTATTGATACCGCTCCAGGCAAGGTAGAGTGCAACAGCAATGGAACCTCCCGCATCCAGATAAGTGGTAATGGGCGCGTGGGGCAAAACTGCTACAAACAATAGTGCCACGACCACACAGGTATCCACGGCAAATTTCGCCCCGTAAAGCCTGCTTTGCACCTCGAGGACGGCATTGGGCTGTTCATGATTGAGCCTGCGGTAGCGAAGCCAGAACCAAAAATTCACGATAACTCCCAAGAAGGCAATAGCCAGCCCTGGGATCACATTTCCCTTATCTCGGCTCGTCGAGAAGACAGCTATAAACAGCATCGCCAGCCCTGAAAGCAACATAGCTGCACCAACACAGGTGTTGGCGAGACCTTCCAGCCTCGCTTTTCTGGACGGGTCAGGCTCGCTGCTTGTGGGGAGCATCCGAAAAACAATCCAGGATATAATGATTGCCCCAAGCTCTACAGTACGCCTGATAAAGTCAGCGATTTGGGTAGATGACCGGCCGTAGACAAGGGCGATACCGAGCACGAGCGGCCCCGGTGAGCTGAGAAGTACAGAAGCGAGGAGTGTCCGCTCCCCAGAGTTTCTTTTCATGCCCTAAGCCCCCCACAGACGAACTAAAGGCAGCAGAACTAAAGCAGCAGCAAGGGGGCAGGTCAGGGTATCCATGCCGCCTTTTGTATACAGCTCAACAACAGCGCTGACTGCCGCAGTAACTAGCGAAATTGGGATATAGCCATGCCACTTGAGGGAACCGAAGGCAAGCAGGATCGCCAGCACCGAAAGAAATGAGACCACAAACATGGCTAGGGTCCCCTCCAGGCTCTTTCTTCCTTCAACAAACTTTCCCTCGATATGACGCTTGCCAAATCGTTTGCCCACTAAGGCTGCGGCCGCATCACCGAGCCCCCAGGCAGCAACCGATGCAATCACCAGATATCTTTGGCCGAGCACTCCCCAGCAGATTGTAATCAAAACGGCAAGCATAGCGCAGACAGCGATCAGACTCCGCTTGATCTCTCCCTTGTTTCTCTCCACCAGAAGTTCGGAATAACCTGGAATGCGTTCAGCAAAATGCAGCAGGGTAAATACGATGAGTAAAAATGTAAGGACCGCTCCCAGGGCAATCCACCAGGTCTCAAAGGCGTACGTCCAGCCAAAAACAGACCCTAGGAGAATCAGGTGCAGAATCTTGCGAAATACCTCTTTTGGCACTTTGATAAACTGTTTCAAAAAAATAGCGAGACCGGCCAGGACAATAAAATACAAGATAATTATGCTAAATCCCCGAACAAGTTCCTGCCCCATGAACAGTCCTCCACAGTAATATTATCCTCACCATGTAGAAGTTCCCTACCATAGTGTCATGCCTTTCTTAAGATCTTCTCCAACGACTTGCCCTTGGCCAGTTCATCGACGAGCTTGTCCAGCCACCTAATCTTTTGCATCAGGGGCTCTTCAATATTCTCGACCCGAACTCCGCAGACCACACCAGTGATCTTTTCTGCATTTGGGTTCATCTGGGGAGCTTCAGCAAAAAAGGTCTCATAATCAACATCCTTGTCAAGCTGGGCCTGTAGGCCAGCTTCGTCATAGCCTGTCAACCAGAAAATCAGGGTGTCGATTTCGCCTTTGGTTCTCCCTTTCCTTTCAGCTTTTTGCACTAGCAAGGGATAAACGCGTGAAAACGCCATTTTATATACCTTTTCATTCTTCACAGCTATTCCTCCTCGTAAAACTGGATCTGATTTCTTCCCCTTCTCTTAGCATCATACAATGCCTGGTCTGCCTTGGCAAACAGTTCGTCATAGGTTTCCTCCCCATCAAGCAGGGATATCCCAATGCTGACAGTGAGCTGGTGCTCGATGCTTGATTCCTTGACCAGNTCCATCAGCTGCCTACATTTTGCAGCGGCAAATTCCTGTGATGGAACGTCCAGCATGTAAACGCAGAACTCATCTCCACCAATCCGGCCTATAATATCTGTCTTTCTAAAACTTCTGCGCAGGCTCTCGCTAATCTCGAGCAGGCTCATATCCCCCTCCAAATGACCATGGGTATCGTTGATTTCCTTAAAGTTGTCACAATCAATCACAACCAGGGCATCGATTACACCCGGTGGGACGCTGGCCATTCGCTCAGAAATGAGTCTCTTGGCTGTGCTGGCATTGTAAAGGCCGGAAAGCCCGTCTATTTGCGATCTCCGTATCAGCTCCTGTTTCTCCGCTTCCTCCCGGCTGACATCAACTAGCTTGCCAATAATCGAGTAAACCCTGCCCTTTTTATCGAATATAGGTGAGCTGATACACTTGAAAATACCGGTTTCACCATCAGCGGTGGGAAGTTCTAGGAGGGGGGCTGCGGTTTCGGATTTGCCTAGAACCTGCTTAAACACTGCCTTCAGTTTTTCTAAACTATCAGCATCTCCAAAGAGCTGCCTGCAGTTTTTGGACAGCTCCAGGAGCTGCGTCTTGACATGGTATTCATATAAGTATTCATTGGAGGTTTGGGAAAGTATATGATACCTATCATACTGCAGTTTAAGCTCGTTTTTTGCCCGAATATTGTGAATTACACTTAACAGCATGACCGCCATAACTGCAGCGATCGCTCCAAAAATCTGCACACCGTAAGAGTCAAAGATCATGGGGACGGTAATTTTCCTGTCAACTTGCGTTGCCACATTGAGAACCAAGGTACTCATGCGGCTTTCATCCAGTGAGGCAATGAATTTATTAATAATTGAGCCAAGTATTTCATTCTCTTTCAGGAAGCCAATGGCGTACGCTCTGGATTCTTTTTTCTCGGGAACGGTAATCAGGTTATTATAGCTGTTCTGCAGCTGATAAAACGCTACAGAAAAGGCATTGCCATACCCATAATCAACCAGACCCCTTTCTACCGCATCCATACTTGCTTCCCGGGTATCAAAATAAACAGCNTTCTTTTCGCTTATTCCTTGAGGCAAATCGCTGCCCCTAACTGCCGCAAATTTCTTGTCAGCCAGTTCCGTGGGATTGATGGAGGAGTTCATGTACAGTATTGTCTCCGATTCCAGGTAGGGAAGGGACAACACCATCCCCTCGGGCGCATAATGATGGGGTATGCCAAAGAAGAGATCAGCGCCAGAGTTGAAAGCATCCTGCAGAGTATCGTACAGTCGATACTCAAAGACCAGCCCGGTCAGCTTGGAAATCTCTTCTAGTACTTCCTTAGAAATACCCCTCACTTCACCATTGGCATCTGAATATTGCAGCGGTGCTGCCCCGTCTAAAGACACGGCCTGGATGATGTTGCCCTCCTTGACGTAATCCTGCTCTTCCCTTGTTAGAGCCGGTTGTGCCTCCACCTTCACCGCTGCGCCCAAAGAAGCACAGAACAAGATGATTAGCACAACTCCTTTACTGATTTTCTTGCTTAAATTCATAAATCTTGCCTCCATCACAGACTACAACTACACCTCCTCTTCTCCTAAATTTGCCAAACTCCTCCGAGTAATGATAGCTGCCTAAAGAAGGGGAAATATTAAGGGCAACCGACCGTGGCTGCCCCTTGTTACACTGACGTGTAACCTCCATCTACTTTGATGTTCTGCCCAGTAATATACGATGCCTCATCGCTGGCGAGGAAAATCGCTGCTGGGTTCAGTTCTCCTTCCCTGCCGTAGCGGCCAAGGGGAACAGAAACCTCCATAAATTTCTTGAACGAGTCAGTTTTCAACGTATCTGCAGTCAGCTCCGTTTCAAAATAGCCGGGACTGATTGTGTTGCACGTGATATTGTACTTAGCCAGTTCGGCAGCAACAGCTCTGGTAAAATTGACGACCCCGCCTTTGGAAGAATGGTAGGCCACGGTATCCATGGCGGTATTGCCCACTTGTCCGTAGATAGAAGCAATGTTGATAATTCTTCCATATCTCTGGTTAACCATGTACTTAGCAAAGGCCCTCGTAACTTTAAATACGCTGGTGAGGTCGGCCTGCATGGTAAAATTCCAGTCCTCATCTGACATATCCAGTACACCGGCATTTCTCGATGCCCCTGCATTGTTGACTAGGATGTCAACTTTTCCATAATATTCGATGGTCTGTTCTGCTGCTCTATTCACTGCCTCTGTATCTGTCACATCACATTGAATTGGCAGACACCTTACGCCGAGGGATCTGATTTCTTCCGCTACTTCTTCTAGTTTATTGACTCTGCGGGCCATGATAACTAAGTCTGCTCCCTGTCTGGCAAAGCCCAATGCCATTTGCCGTCCTAAGCCGGATGACGCTCCTGTGACTACCGCGACGCGGCCATGTAAATCGAACATAAGAGATGCCTCCTCCTGTAGAATGTTTGCTTTTCATCTAGCTGCATATATTATACTGATTTACTTAGATTATATCATTCTGCCTTCTCGTCTGCTAGAGTAAAACCGGCACCTCACCACATTTTTACAGTATGTTCACTAAGTCTACAGGTTATTCGGGCAGTTCACTTAAGTTCAATCGGTCGGAATACAGCTCGAGAACATTCCCGTTTGGATCTTTGAACTTAGCACAAAAGCCTGCCCCAGAACCGAGGCTGTAACCTGGCTCTACAATACTTCCCCCTCCCCGCTCGATGGCCTCAAGCGCTCTATTTATAGCTGGCACGGTGATTGAGAAACCGATACCTTGTCCATTTGGCGTTAAATCAGCATCTAGACCTCCCTTTAACGTACCCGACTGAAACACCCAAAATCGTTCGCTGAACGGGGAGACAGAAAACCCAAAAACGGTTTCGTAGAATTTTTTAGCTGCGCCAAGATCCGGCGCCGGTACAGTCAACCATTCAATCTTGCATGGATCCATGGGAAACCCCTCCTTGCCCTGTTTAATTTGCTTAAACAGACTCTCTCAGCAAGGCAACCCTGTAAGGGAATAACTCTGCTTGCATTATTCCTTCCGCCACCGCGGGATCGCTTTCCATAATAAGTCTAGCTTCATCTTCTGAATTAGCCTCAAAAATAACAATGCCGAATGTTTTTCCATCCGGTCCATCAGTCTTACCTGCCAGGATAAGCTTGCCTTCCTCAAGCAGATCCTTTAACTTAGTGAAATGTCTTTCGACAATTGCTTCTTCCTCGCCGGTCCAATTTTTTTCATCTAATAAAGCCGGTATCAGCTTTAAGACGTAAATGAACTGCTTTTTCAAATTCAACATCCTCTCAGCGAACCTTGAAAATCTAGGCTTAACTAGCAGACACACTCGATATGCAACGAGCGTGGTGGCCAAAACACGTCATCAGCACTTCGTGAACTAAGTACACTTAGTTAATAATTTCGCCTTTATTCTTGGCTACCTTCTCGCGCCATTCACTTCGCGCCTTAGGCGTCAGTTTCACCCACTCTGTTACTTCGCCAATAATTCTTAAAGGGTCTTTTGAGCGATAAGAACGCGTTAAGTTACCAGGGAATTTCTTGTCAGTAACATTTGGATCGTTTTCAAATTCACCTGTTGGTTCTACTATATAAATACGTTCCCTTCCTTCTCCTTTGGCCAGTGATGCTGCAAGTCCAGCACCATTGACATTAGCAGTGAAATAAATGTGGTTCATTTTAAGTCCGGATCTGTAATTTGAAATTCCACCCGCTGTCAATAAATCACCAACTTTTAAATCTGCCTTGGTCCCATGGTAAAATGGCCCTAGATCAGAAGGGGCACCATTAGCAGAAGTTGACAACTCATAGTTTTTTTCTGCATTCTCTAAATCACCCAACTCCTCATAAAATTTGGCAATGCTTAAGTACAGCGTTGGGTATGCACTTTTCACATTATCATCATTTATCTGTAGAGCACACCTTAGAGATGTCTTCATCCAGTTTAATCTGTCTGGAATACTCCTTTGCATACGAGCTAAGTGATAAGAGGCGATAAATCTCTCATAGTCATCCGTTGCCTCGCGCCATGCTTTGTGAAACATCGTGGTTGCATCCTTACTGTTTCCACTTTCCTCCAATTCCAACCCACCCATGCAGAGTTGAATAATGGCGTTACTTGGATCAAATTTTGTACCCATCCAATCTTACCCCCAAACCAGGTAACTGTTATCTACTTCGGCCTGTGCCAACTGCAAGTTCCTTTGCGCAGAAAACTCCCTCTCTGAAAAAACCTGGACAATTATCGTGACTAAAAACAACAAGCTGCAATAACAAGTGCTATCTTCCCGCGAACGGGTGGTATCATTGCTGTGAAATAAGCATTACCACTTCCTTTTCATCAGAATTGTCGCCTCAACGTGGCACGATAGCATCAGGTTGATGTCTGGTCTGTATTTTACGTTTTGTCCGTTCGAGGGAATAAGTCAGGGTGAAGGAGAAGTGAATTTGAACTGGGTAGTGTGACCACCTTATCTGCGGCAAATGCGGTGAGGTTTTTCGCAAGGTGCATTAGAATAACAGAGAAAAGAAATCTATCGTCTGGCGCTGTGTAAGCCGGTTAGAAAACACAGGACTATTCTGCGATGCCCGCACGGTACCGGAGAGCACCATCGAGCAAGTGCTGGTCACCGCCATCAATCAGACACTCTGCGACAAAGACTCTTTCCTGACTACTTTACGGGACAACATCGCCACCGTCATAAATCGTGAAAGCGACAAGGCTTTGGCGGATATCAACGAGCGGCTTGAAGAACTACAAACGGAGCTATTAAAGCTTGCCACTTCTAATGCGGATTATGATAATGTTGGCGATGAGATTCACCGACTACGTTACCAAAAGCAAAAGCTGCAGGTTGAAAATGCCAACCGTGATGAACTTAAAAAACGCATTACTGATATGAGTACATTCCTAAAGAAACAACCCACCGCTCTTACCACATACGATGAGCAGCTTGTCCGGCGGCTGATTGAAAAGGTTACCATCTACGAGGACAAATTCACTGTGGAATTTAAGTCTGGTGTGACGGTGGATGTTAATGAATAAGGATAAAAACGAGCAAGGCACTCTACAAGAAATGACGTAGAGTGCTTTGTTTCGTGTATTCAATCTTTATACTGAAAATCTAAAATCAAAGTAATTAACTAAACTGCTTATTCACATCATAATCAAAGCATCACATACCGCGCCACTAGGTATATTTACCTTCCCACTTCTCAGCCAGTTGGCGGAAACCGCCTTGAATAACGCTACAAAGACATGAAATCCATTTCGTTCTGCTGCATCCTTGAGATGCTTTGGGAACAGTTTCATGTAACCGACTAAGTATTTTTTGACTTCTTCCGCAACCTTAAATAAAAAAATTAATCATTTATTTCTAAACGTCAAAGATAGGTATTTCTGAAGTTGTGTATCTGTATTAAAGGAAATACCAGAAACTATCCTGTCTGTTAAACTTTCAAATTGACCTGACCATTTCTGATAATATCGTCGATAGTAAACACTGCAACACGGGATATATTTCTATCAGCAAGATAAATAAAACCATCATCAAAAAATAAAGTTCCAAATGCCCTGGCTTCCACAATTACATTCCAATTATTAACATTCCAAATTTTAATTGTATTTTTAGCCACACAAACAAGATATTTATCGGTCATAATCGCGCGTCCTAAAGAACATCCGGCATTCTTAATCTGATGCAATATTGATCCGTTGCTTTTATTCCATATAATAATGGAATTATCTGCAGATACTGAAACAATATATTCTTTAAAAGAGTATATGAAATGAACATTTCCTTTGTGGCCCGAAAAGATGGTGGATTCCGAAAGAGTTGATTTACAAAAGGAGTAAATGTTTTTATCAACACCACCAAAATATATCATATTATCATCCTGATCCAGTGCCCATATACTTCCTTTATCTTTATTCAGATACTTAACATTTTCGTAGTCATGCTTATCTACGACAACAAGCCCGCTGTTTCGCTTGGAGAAATAAATCTTATTTTTATCAACAAGAATTGATCCAAGGTCAAAATCCGAACTGTTATCGGTCCCAAATTGCTTTTGATAGATTACTTCATTCGTTTTTTTATCCATTACATGAAAGAAGTAAATACTGTTGAAATAGATATTTTTCTCGTCTACACATAGCAGCGCACCTTTTTTTAAATTATCATTAGCAGGAACAGTAAAATAAGAGATTAGTTCTTTTGTTTTTTTATCCCACCTATAAATATTCCTGGCTACTGATGTATAAATAAAATCTTGGTCAAAACACATTCTATGTACCCGGGCATTGAATAAATCACTTTGCTTCTCAACCACTTCTAAGCCTCCTTTTTGATTTTGATTATATAAACGGAATTTGCCGTTTATGCAAATACCTCCAGACACGTCTACTTGCCCAAGTATTAGTTTCAAGATATTTTGATATAAATCCACTCTTAATTTTATATCTGCTTCAATATCGTATTTTTGCGACTACGAATTGATTATTATGTTCTCATTTCCAATCACTTTACAACGCTCCTGATAATTTATCGATGCGGAATTTGGGAAAAAACATAATTCTAGCAAAGTCAGGTTCATTGCATTTTATTTTGTATTTTTTGGCAGGCAGGGCATATATAAGAAGCTGTGCTGCCTGTTTTAATTGAAACTATGGTCTCACCACAGGCCGGGCAGGGCTGGTTTTCTTTATAACCCACAAGAAAATAATCGGTTGTGTAGCCTCCTTTTTGCCCGAAAAAATCACTTTCGTAGGCAAATGTGCCTTTTTCCCTCGAAAGGTTCAATATGTCTTTTATGCTGTTATAAAGGCGCTTGATATCGTCCTCATTCATGTCCGATATTTTCATCTTGGGATGCAGGCGGGCATTAAATAATATATCGTGCATATACATATTTCCAATGCCACTGACATTCTTTTGGTTCATCAGAAAAGCTTTGATCTGTGTCTTTCTGCCTTTCAGGAGAGATGAAAAATAATCAAACGTAAATCTTTCATCAAAGGGGTCAATGGCAATATCTTTTGTGTTCGGTTCTGATGCAAGTTCGTCATCCGAAACGAGCAAAAATTTGCCGAACCACCAAAAGCGGGCTGTATAACCGCTTCCATCGCTAAATAGAAGCTTTACCTGGTATTTGTCAGATTGGTTCTTCTCATTATCAAAATATAAAATATCCGCGCCCATACCAAGGGATAGAAGGATGTTTTCGTCATTATGGAGAGAAGTGATAATCCATTTTCCTTTATTCCAAATATCCTTTATCCTGGCTCCTGTGACTCGTCTTTGAAATTCGTCAGATGGGATATTGGCGCATTTTTCCTGTAACAGAGTAATAGATTGTATTGTCTTTCCGCGCAGAGTGTCTTTCATTTGTCCTGCGAGTTTTACTATTTCAGGTAGCTCAGCCATTTTTTTCGCCTCTTTTTGTTTTTTATTTGTATTATAGCCGGTATCTGTTCAACTTATCTGCAATACCCTATAGTAGAATTTCCCCAATTATTTCACGCAGCCTAACTGCATCAAGCTCATAACATTCTTATTAATCGGGTTCTTTTTTCAGGAAAAAAGTTGAAGATTACATGTTATTATCATTTTCTCATTCCAGAGCCAGGCATCATAGAGTATATAATTTATATTTTCATTATATGTGAATATGAGTCATGCCCACTTTGACGGACACTAGGTCGTGATCGTATAATTAGTTCACGAGGGGGTGTCAATTATGGTTAACGGTTCTGTCCGGTATGATGATG
>JGI24707J26582_10000305_pt1 | contig 37527 bp, 38 predicted proteins | sample BioPla1DNA1_FD_26582 | JGI IMG/M metagenome (IMG submission 26582)
CTAGTAATATCAAGGGCAAAAAACTTTTTCGTGTAATCTTCAAATAATTGTTGTAAACTATCCATAAACAGTTCCTTCTTTCTTTATTTATTTTTTTCGTAGTATTAATTTACTACAAATTAGGAACTGTTTTCTCTTTTCCACCAAGTTTGGAACGCTATCGCTGCAATTTATTATTAGACTAATTCATTCTTTTTTCTCTATAATAGACTTATTTATCATGCTTATAGCAATCAATGCATATAAACAAGTTGAAAGTAAAGGTACAAAAATGAAAGATGACAAAAAAATAGCTAAACATATTCACAAAGTACAGTATTATGAAACTGACCAAATGCAAGTGGTACATCATTCGAATTATTTAAGATTTTATGAGGAAGCGCGAACCGCCTTTATGGAAAAAATTGGACTTGGCTATGATATGCTTGAAAAAAATGGAATCATAATCCCCGTCACAGCAATTTCGTGTCAATATCTAGGAGCGGCAGTGTATCCACATGAATTAGAAATTAGATCCAAAATTACCAAATATACCGGAGTACGTATGACCGTAGAATATGAAGTATATGATTTGGTAACCGATAAATTAATAAATCAAGGTATTACACAACATGCCTTTGTTGACAAAGAATTCAAACCTTTTGCAATGCAAAGAAATTATCCAGAACTTCATAAAAAGTTTTTGGAATATACAGTAGAAGAATAAAGTCAATTGTTGGGTTAAAACGAACAAGATGTTGTAAGTTCAGATGAGTAATGAGGAGAAAAAATGAAAATTGGTATTATTGGCGTTGGTAACATGGGGGAAGCCTTACTAGCCGGTATTTTAAAGGGAAAAAAGGTAAAACTAGAGGACATTACTATTTACGATAATAATGTGCAAATAATACAATTAAATAAAAAAAGATATGGTGTAAATACAGTTCAGAATTACAAAGACTTATTAGTTAATAGTGATTATTTAATACTTGCTGTTAAACCTAATGTTTATGCCCAAGTCTTAACTGAAATTTCACCATATCTAGAGCAAAGACATTATATATTTTCTATAGCGCCAGGCTATGATTTTAATAGATTAAAAAAATATTTACCTCACTCCTTTGATAACATTGTTTTATTTATGTCAAACACAGCGGCTAAAATTGGTAAAGCTACTACAGCTGCTGTTTTTTCAGATACAATATCGGCAGAAGAGAAAGACAAAATTACAGATTTATTTTGTAGTTTTGGCAATTATTTTGAGATAAATGAAGAACAATTACCAACAATTACTTCGGTAATTGGTTCAGCACCTGCAATAGTCTATATGCTACTAGAAGGAATGATCCAGGGTGCCGTCCTTGAAGGTATATCAGCAAATAAAGCACAAGAATTATCCGCTTCTGTAATTACATCTTCAGCAGATATGGTATTAGAAAGTAAAAAGCATCCTGCTGTTTTGCGTGATCAAATTTGTTCTCCAGCTGGAACAACAATAGAGGGTGTTGCTTATTTAGAAAAAGTTGGTTTTTCAGGAACTGTTATTGAAGCAATTCGTTTGATGGTAGAAAAAGCAAACAATATGAAAAAATAGTTTTACCTTTTTCGCATAAATTAGTTAAGCCAAATTATTTTATGTTTGTTGGCACATAATTTTTAGCATTTAAAATAGCCTCTATCTACTCGAGATAAAAGCCATTTTAAAAAAAATAATGAGCTAACAATCTTAACTATCTATGAAGTTGATGTGTCATCTCTGGTGCATTAACAATTGTGTCTTTTACTGGGCAGTTAATTTCGACAAATTTTAGATATTCTTCTAGTTCTTCATCGGTGTTATCAGCATCGATGTAATAATGTGTTGTGATTTCGGAGAAACCAATTTTAGCATCTGGATTTTTACCCATGAAACCATCAGTATCTAGTACACCTTCACATTCTACTTTGACCGAATTTAAATTAATTTTATATTTACGGACAAAAGCCTTTACTACAATTGCTTTACATGAAGCAAGCCCTATGAGTAGTGCTTCAACTGGTGTCATACCCTTGTTATTGCCACCTGCTTCTACAGGTTCATCGATTGTAATCTCAAACTCTCGTGCTTGACATTTAATTGTCAAACCGTCCATTCCTTCTGCTGAAATCTTAAATGTTGATTTTGCCATTGGTTGACCGTCCTTTCATATTTGATCAGGCGAAATGACGTTCGCCTAGTATCTACAGTCTACCTCTATAGTCAACAACTTTCATTTCTCACATATAGTTATTTAGCAACTAGTCGTGTCTCAAGGCAACAATTGGGTCGAGTTGTGCTGCTTTTCTGGCTGGCAAAAAGCCAAAAACTAGACCAATTAGCATAGAAAATAAGACAGCGATTATGGAGACCGGCAAAGAAATTTGCACTGGCATTTGGCTGAAATAGGAGATTAAATAAGCAAAGCCAATGCCTCCTACAACCCCAATCAGACCGCCTAGGGCTGTTAAAACGGCCGCTTCAATTAGAAATTGCCATAAAATATGCTTTTTCTTAGCACCAATTGCTTTTTTAAGACCAATCTCTCTGGTTCGCTCGGTTACGGAAACGAGCATAATATTCATGACTCCTATCCCACCAACTAAAAGTGATATGCCAGCTATCCAAATCAATTGCTGCCTGGTCGCACTTGCTAATTCCTGTAAATGTTGGGCTTGCTCAAAAACATCACTAGCTTTATATTCAACTTCACCCTCATGGAGAGCAAATTGATCGTTTAAATAATCAGCTGTTAGTTTACCTGCCTCTGGCATATCATCAGCCTTGGCAGCCTTAATTATTACTTGTGTAGGTTCATCGAATTTAAACAAACTGTCCCAGTTACTGATGGGCAGAAAAATTTTAGATGCAAAAGAACCATCATTCATGGTCTGCATATGATATTCACCAAAATTTTCAGCTTCAATTTTTTTCCCCTGCTGGTTGGCTAAAACACCGATGATAGTATAGGCATCTCCCTTTAAATCTAAAATCTTACCAATTGGATCATCTAGCTTGAGATTTTGTACAAGGGATTCATCAACTAGAACTAGCTTGCTGCGATTTGCTAGTTCCTCTTGGTTAAAATAACGCCCCAATAACAAGTTGTAGTCTTTAATCTCAAGATACTTCTGGTCAACACCAAATAGACTGGCCGATAGCTCCCTGTCTTGATAATTAAACTGAAAGAAATCAACCATCTTATAAACTGTTGCCGCTTCTACCTTGTCTATGGCTTCTATCGCTTTTAGCATAGTCTGGTCAACAGCTCTAACTGACTCTGGAATCTGACTATACTGAAGATCCATGGGAAAATCATTCTCATGTAGTCTAACTTCAACACTAAAATTATCACCGCCGACTAACTTATCTTTAATTTCCTGATTGGTGCCCAATATTGTTGAAACAATAGCCATTATTGACGCTATTCCTATGATAATTCCCAACATGGTCAGGAAGGACCGCATCTTATTAGATTTTATACTTTGGAACGCTAGACGCAAATTTTCACTCATATCAGTAATAACCTCCAAATACTTCCTGCACATCAGCTGGAACCGTCATTTTGCCTGGCAAGGCATATTTACTTGGTGGAAAAGCGATCAGCATATCCATGTCAATATCTTCCCTAGCTACTTCTACTTCATAGTCATTACGGCGAATAACTCTAACCTCATGCCTTACTAATTCACCATCTTGGTCGATTAAAATATAGTTTTTACCCTCATGTTGCTGAACAAACATAGGTGGCAAAATATAATTCATATCCATAACCTGAGCTTCCTCTGTAAGCAGTTCAAAATAGCTATAAGGTTTAAGGTCAGCTGACGCATCTACTTCCAGAAACATTGGATAGTAAGAAACTTGTGGGCTACTGGAACTGTAATAGCTATTGTCTGTCCTGGTCAAATCAATTTCTTTAACAACCGCAGAATGGGTCATACCAGTTTCATAATCCATGACTAAAACTTCTCGACCTGCTGGATATTCATCTAATTTATATTCAGAAACCCGAGAACGAATCAAATAGGAACTGGAACCAGATACCTTAATAAATGGTAATTTTTCTGCTTTAGCTGTCTCTAAATCATTTGGTAAACTGACAACACCGTCCATGTTTGCCAAGACTTGTTTGTTGTTAAATTCTTCTTTTTGTTCTTTGAGACTATAAGTCAATTCTCTGAGCGCAATTTCTTTGTTGCGAAGATCCTCTGCCGCCTCAGCTTGAGCCTGTTTTACCTCTGTTATGGTCATGGTAGTTAGGGGGATTGGCTCATAGATTGGTGGGAAATCTATTATTTGACCACCTGGTTCCTCTACTTCTACTTCTGGAATAATAATTTCTAAGGCAAAATCAGGCTCAGTTGAGCGACTGACCTTGACCAGGAAGCCATTATTTTCCGGAGAAGACAGGAGCATATAAACTTCCTTTAATGATATAGGCTGACCTTGACTTGCTGCGGCTGCCTGCTTTTCTGCTTCTGCAAATAAGTCTTCAAATAAATTCTCATCCAATTTCAAGTTTTTTTCCAAGGATATATTAAAGGGATCATTGAGTTTACCATTGCCTGAATAGGGAAAGTTTGACGGAGCTTTTTGAGGCTTCGTTGGTTGGCTGTTGTCAGGAGAACTTGTTGGTGGACTAGTTGAGGTACTAGGTTCATCCGTGGGATTGGTTGTTGGCTTTGCACTAGCTGTTGGATCTGTACCCGTCACCGTACTTTCGCTTGCTGTCGGATTCTCACTCGTTGTTGGATTATCGCTTACTGTTGAATTATCTCTTGCTGTTGGATTTTCGCTCGAGCTTGGAGTTTGGTTTGAAGCTTGACTTTCACTAGCTAATGGCTCGCTACTTGGAATTGTGCTCGATGCCGTACTTGGAGTTGTATTTGGCTCATCAGAATTATCCTCATAATCAGAAAAAACTGTGCCTATGTCACTATAATAACCAGCTGAATAACCACCTGAAAAATCCGAATCGGGAATCGGCATACCAGGATAATATTTAGAAACCTTTGCATGGTGTTCTTTTGCTTTTTCCAAATCATACTCTGCCCGATTAATTTGGCTCTCTAGTCTTTTTAAACTAAGATCAGTCAAGGTGGAGTCATAGGCTAGTAAAAGATCACCTTTTTTAACTTCCTGACCCTCTTTGACCAAAATTTCTTTAATTTCTTGGGTGTCAGAGATATAAACATCTTGAACCCCACTAGAAAATAATTCTGCCGGCATAGACTCTTGGTTTTCCCATACCATGCCCTCATAAGCTAGGTCGGCTAGAGGATAGACCTTTGCCTTGGCACTGATTTGTTTATTAATAGTAAAGAAAATCCCTATAACAATGGCGATAACTAAAACTAGGGAAATGATGATGTTTCTAACCTTATTCTGCTTTTTCATAAATCAAATCCTTAATTGAGCTCACTGCTTTCAAATGACCATCAAACATTTTGTAATACTTTTTGGCGGAACTAGCTACTTTGGCATCATGGGTAATTAAGATGACGGCTGTATCACTGTTTTCATTAATTTCTTTGAATAAATCCATAATCATCTCACCACTCTTGCTATCAAGAGCACCCGTAGGTTCATCTGCGAGAAGAATTTTAGGCTGGCCTACCATGGCCCTGGCTATTGCAACCCTTTGTGATTGACCACCAGATATTTGTCTAGGATAGAAATGTAATCTCTCAGTTAAACCAACTTGAGCTAAAACATCTTTAGCCATAGCTAATCTTTTATTTTTTTCCAATCCACGATAAAGCAGAGGCAAAGCTACATTTTCCAAGGCGGTTAAATGTGGCAAAAGATGAAAGTTTTGAAATACAAAGCCCAAATAATTATTTCTTAAGTCAGCCAGTTGGTTGTCGTTGAGTTTGATAACCTCCTGACCGTCCAGGTAAAACTCACCCGAACTAATACGATCTAAACAACCAATTAAGTTCATCAAGGTCGTTTTACCAGAACCTGACGGCCCCATTATTGCAACATACTCTCTTGCTTCCAAACTAAAATCTATATTATGAAGAATCTCGAGTTCATCTTTTCCCATGGGAAAAGCTTTTGTAACATTTTTTAATTCAAGAAGAGCCATCAGCTATCCCTCCTTAAAAATTGAAGTATCGTTCTCTGAACGGTTTTTTCCCTTAGGCAAATCATCAGCTTGACTCGGTTGGGTCTCGGCTGGCATATCCTCCTCAAAATCTTCAATCGGCATATCACCTTCAAAGCCTTCTGGTGGCATGCTGTCCTCAAAACCCTCTGGCAGTTCATCATCTATGCCGCCTTCAAAACCCTCAACAGGCATATATCCCTCAAATCCTTCGACTGGCATGTCGCCTCCCATATCTTCCAGGTCATACTCGGGTAGATCCTCCCAGTCAGGCGGGTTGACGTCAAAAGGATGGGCGATCAAGTCTTCTGAATCAAGGCCTCCTTCAATAACAAAGAGGTGACCCTCCGGTGCGAAATAACCCTCCACCTTACTTTCAACAGCTTTGCCATTATTTTCTTTATAGACCTTAAAATCACCATCATCACTAGTTTCCACAAAATCTGATGGAATAGTTAAAAGCCCCTCATATTTTGTATCCATTTCTGAACGGACACTTAAGAGAACGTGTTCGCCAAGTTTTAAATCGGTGCCTTCCTCTGGTTCAACATAAAAAGGATAAGTAGAAGACATATTTTCACTGATATTATCACTACTTGGTCCATAGCCAAAATGACCGCCCATATATTGGTCATCAGAATTACTAGTTGCTTGGTCGTAAGCTATTGAGCTTAAGGTTCCTTTAAACTTTTGACCGTCAGCTCTTTTTACAATGTTAAGCTCCATGCCTTCACTTAGTTCACCCATATTCATCTCGTTAATACTAGCCTTAATCCTATAAGAACCAGCTTCTGTAATTTCTATGAAAGCACTAGGCTCCTCTTCTTGGTTGAACTCTGGCGAATAGAAATAATCATTTGGATTTTCCGAGGAATTGTTATCTGTATTTAGCTTGCTTATGATTCCCGCAATGGGTGATTTAATCTCGCTATCGCTTTGGCTTTCTTTCAGTCTTTCTATTTCTTTTGTTTTGAGTTGTAAGTTATACTCGCCCTCAGCAATTGTCAGCCGCAGTTCCTCTATTTGTAAGTCGTACTCTACTTGTTCAGATTGACTTGCTCCCTTTTTAGCCTCTTGAAGTTGGCTAATTTGAGCTTCGCTACTAAGATTACCACTCTTAATTTTCTCGGCTTCTATTTCTTCTTTCTCAATATCCATGCTTAATTTGTCGACATCATAGCGTGCAAGCACCTGGTCTTTTTCTACAGCTTCCCCTTGTTCAACAAGAATCTCGGCGATTTCCAGATTGTTGTGCTTATGAACTTTCACGCTCTCTCTGGCTACCACAACTCCATTATAAGAATTCACAAAACTTGAATTAAAAACGCTATTTAAACTAGCCACCGATTGGAAAGTATACTCGTTATCTGCCTCCGCTTTGTCGCAAGCAGTCATTCCAGCAAAGATAAAAATTACTACCAAAAATAGGGAAAAGTTCTGTTTTAAGTTCATAATCTTGGCCTCTCAAAAAAATTATAGACATCACCATCCTGTTTCAATCAACAGTATGTGGTTAAATTTTACTAAATAAGGAAAAACAGTCAATATCTATAAGGCAATTTCCTAAAAAACAAGCTATTCTTAGATGATATTATTTTGTTTAGATTAAACGTAGATGTTAAAATTGGTAAAGTTACTACAGCTACTGCTTATTCAGACATTCTCTTGGCAGAAGAGAGAGATAAAATTGCAGATTTATTTTATAGATTTAGTAATTGTTTGGGCAGACCTGAAAAAAAGATCCTGTTCGTTTAAGATCAAAAGCAAATATCGCAACCATTTTCACCAAAAGCCGAATATCTTGCAGACCTGCCTCGCGAAAAACACCCACCATATAACATATGAGTTTGCCAGTGTTTATCGTTACAAATGTGTCCGGGAGAAATTAATTCTCTTGTTCTCTTGTTTTTCTATTGCTTGTGGATACCTTGGCTTAGCTAAAAGAGCCAAGGTCTTTTTACAATAAAAATTAATTAAAAAAACATTGTTAGACATCTGTATTAATTGCTCTTATTAAGAATTATATCTCTATACTATCTAATCTATGTATTTTATTTTTATTTGATGACGATTCTTTTTTGCCTCAAATTTAACATTTGTTTTACCAAGAGTTACAGCGCCGCAAGGAAAATATCCTTTTGGTAATTCGAATTTTTTTAATAACTCTTCATTACCTAGGGCGCGACGAATTGCTCCCCAAATGAGACAAGAACCTACACCAAGCTCTGTTGCGGCTAGACTAATATTCTCTGCTATACAACCAACACTGGCAAACTCAACATTACTTGGTTCAGTATCTGAAGGCTTTACTGAAATTAATACGATTTGTGGAGCACCAAAGAACGGATGACTCTCTTCACCCATAATCTTGCTATCATTTGCTTCGATCTCATCAATCAAATCTTGATTTGAAATTACTGTTAATAATAAAGATTCGTAATCTCCTCGACCAACTGCAGCAGCTTGTCCAGCTTCTAATATTTTCTCCAGATCTTCTGAAGAGATTTTTTCACCAGTATACTCTCTGATAGATTTTCTTGAAAAAATTGTGTTAAACATATTCACCTTTCTAAAAAAAATAATTTACTCTTAGTTTAACATGAAAAACTGAATTGCTAAAAACAAAAGAATTATTTTAAATCCTAATAAATTGGTTGATAGCTTTTAAATCAAATAAGAAAATACTATAATTCAAAGCAGACAATTGTAAGTTTGAGGTAAATTATGCGGAATATTATGGTCATCATTAATCCAAAGTCTGGGAGTGAGTCAGGTATTAGATTAAAAAATATGATTAATCAACATCTTAAAAATTATTTTGAAGAAATTGTTTTTAAAGAGACACATTCCCCTCAGGATCCTGTTACATTTGGCAAGGAAGCAGCTGAAAATAATTTCGATAGTATTATGGTTGTGGGTGGAGATGGTACACTTAATGGTGCGATCACAGGCTTTAAAGATTATGAAAAACGTCCAAAAATTGCAATTGTACCCGCCGGCACTGGGAATTTGATGGCAAAAATTCTCGGTATCCCCTATCTAAAAAGACGTGCGATTACCGCATATAAATTTAATAAAACTAAAAAAATGAATCTTGGAATTTGTAATGATCATGTCTTTAACATGTTTGCCAGTTTAGGTCCAATTCCAGAATCCATTCATGAAGTAAGTAATGAACAAAAAACTGCGTTAGGCTTTTTTGCATATGTTTTAAACGCTATGCCTAAATTAGTCAATAGTGAAATTAAAAATATAAAAATAGAAACATCAAATTTCTCATTTAGCGGATCTGTTGATCATCTACTTGTTAGTCTGGTCAATGGAATTGGACCTCTAAGATTTAGCGAATTAGACGAAAGTATCGCAAAGGGTGAGGCTAATATTTACATTCAAAAAAATAAAGAATTTATTCATCGCTTCCAAACTGTAACAAGTGCAATAGGTGGTAAAATGGAAAACTCTAGTAGCATGGAAACTTTTTCAAGCAAAAAAATTATTATTGATACAACTGACGATACCAAATTAGACGTTGACTTAGATGGAGAACTAGGTCCATCTCTGCCTGTCAAAATCACGGTATTAGTTGATCATAATGAATTTTATTTACCTGAAGACAACTCTTTATTGAATACGCAGATTTAATCTATGTATAATTTTCTTGTTCTTTTATTAAAAATTATCTATCAATATTAGGATTTACATATTCGCTAGGAAGACCAAAATATCCTTCTATTGTAAGCCAATCTCCATCATTATAAAGTATGGTGGCAAGCTCCTCTCCTACATAACGAAAATGCCATGGCTCATACATATAGCCTGTTAATTTTTCGCTATTTTTTGGATAGCGTAAAATAAAACCAAATTTGTGACAATTCTCAGCAACCCAATCTGAAGCATCGTAACTGCCAAAATTTAAGGCTGTCATCTCGCCACCTACACCAATATCAATGGCTTCACCTAAATGATGCTCACTATGACCAGGTCTCGCAGAATAGGTTTCCGTATTCTCCTGTATATCATTAGCTAAATAGCTTTCAAACAAGTATGCCTGGGTCTCATAAGATCGATAGTCACTAATAATTTTTATATCCATATTTTCTTTTCTGATAGCAGCTTGCATTTCCTTAAAAGCTTGTTCTGTTTCTGACGTTATACTACTAGCGACTGATTCTAATACAGGTAAGCATTTATTAACAATTTTCACACCATCAATACTTGCAACACCATCTTCGATTTTCAAGACAAAATCATTTTTTGTAAGATACAATCCATCAGAAATGTTATTAGGATCAAACCTAGGATAATCCTTTTGCTTTTGTTTTGTTGGTTTACTTGTATTACTAGGATTTGTTTTTGCAGGCGATTTAAATTTAGAGGTTGGATTCTTGATAGGTTCTGAATTATTTTTTGAGGTTCTTTCACTTTCCTCGTTAATATTGGCATGAGAATTTGAGCCATGATTATGCTTCATGCTCGGTAAACTAAAGCCCAAGACAATAATAATTGCAATAAAAGAAATAATAATATTAATTTTTTTTATATTTTTATCTTTCATAAACAAGATTAGTAATTTTCAAACTTAACCATCATGTAGTTACTTTGTCAGAATATAATAAAACTCCCTTATTAGTCAAAAATAAGGGAGCTTTGAATAAATTTATCTAATTCAGAATATTTTTATTAATATATTGACAATTTTCGCTAAATTACTCAGCAACTTTAACTCGAGCTGAAATATCTTCTTTTTCTTTTGCTTCTGGCTCTTCCACTATATTTCCAAAAACCATTTGAGCTAATAATACACTATCTTCACTCAGATCAAACATCTCTTTTACTTTATCATCAATAACGGGATTGTAATGTTGTAAATTTGCACCTAAACCTAGTTCTCTTAAAGCAGTCCAAATATTAATCTGCAACATTCCGTTAGATTGTAAAGCCCAAGGTTTAAAATTTTCAGCATAATTTGAAAATTGATTTGCTAATGTATCTACAATGTTTTTGTCAACGAAAAACAAAACTGTACCAACGCCTGCTTTAAACATGTCTATTTTTTCACGTGCTACTTTTCCATCAAACACATCATAAATTAGATCCCATAATTCCTTGTGTTTGTCTCCTAAAACAACTAATACTTTTTGTGATTTCATGTCAAAGGCATCAGGAACCAGAGCAGTAACTTCCTGTATAGTCTTGATAATTGTTTCGTTTTTAACATCAGTTTGATCATTTAATGAATAATAACTTCTTCTTGGTTTTAGTAAATCAATAGCTTTCATTAGAATTTTCCTCCTATTATGCGTCAAATTTAATATTTAGCAATCTTGAGTGATTGTATAGTTATTCCTTTGGTTATTTACTCTATTCACAGGATATTTCGAATCAGAAACAATGTCAAAACAGAATATTTTTTGTAACAAATAATACACTAAGATTCATTGTTAAAGTTAAATATTCACTTGTACTTATAAGACCAGGACCATCACTATCTGCAGCATGATTATTTGCCAATGACATCAATTCATAACCGGCGTTTCCCAAGGCAAAAGCCATTTCAGGTGAACAATAAAAAAGATTAATATCAAAACTAATATAAATCTAATAAAGCAAAAAAGGTAAGAATTGTAAAAAATAAAAGGTGCAGATTTTTGTCCCATTTCAACAATTCCACACCTTAAATTTATTTACGAATAAGCAAATAATATTATTATTCTACAATTTAACCTTAATCAATTTTCTTAAAGTCTTTCCTTATATGAGAAAAACGAGTATTGACGACATCCCAATTAACAACATCCCACCAGGCTTTCAAATAATCTGCACGACGATTTTGATATTTTAAATAATAGGCATGCTCCCAGACATCATTACCAAGTAATGGAATGGCACCAAACATAATTGGATTGTCTTGGTTTTTGGTGCTAACGACTTGAAGTTCTTCATCTTTATAAACTAGCCATACCCAGCCACTACCAAACTGACCAAGACCTTTTGCTTCAAATTCTTGTTTAAAATGATCCAACCCGCCAAAGGTTGCATTTATAGCTTCACGTAAATCTTCTGAAACTGGGGATTTGGGGGCACCTGGCTTCATTGATTCCCAAAACAAAGAATGATTGTAATGCCCACCACCATTGTTGATCACAGCTTGACGTTTATCCTCAGGTATTTGATCTAAGTTTTCTAATAGGGTTTTGACATCCTCAAAATGTAGATCAAGACCAGATAAGGCTTTATTTAAATTGTCTACATAAGCTGCATGGTGTCTACTATGATGAATTCTCATTGTTTCCTTATCAATGACTGGTTGTAAAGTATCATATGAATACGGAAGGTCTGGTAATGTAAATTTTCTCATACTAAAAATCCTTTCTTATTTAAACTATATGAACAAAATTACTTTAGAGATAAGATTATTCTACTACATTTTCACCAATTTTTCTTGTAGCTCATATAAAAGTAGTAGAACAATAAATCCAACTGCTTGAAACATGGTGTTCATGGAATTTATAATTTACTTATTTTTAGTGATTTTTTTCAAAATAGTGACTAACAATTGCGGTAAATGATTGTGCACCAATTAAGAGTGCTTTTTCATTAAAATCAAACTTAGGATTATGATGCGGAAAAGAATTATTGCTAGATGCTCCTATATAAAAATAAGAACCTGGAACATTTTGCAAATAATAGGCCGCATCTTCTGAATTGCTAAGTGGTTCCGTTAATGTAATCTGTTCTAAATTTTGAATTTGAGCTTGATATTTTTCAAGAGCTTCTTTGAGTAAAGTAGTCATTTCAAGATCATTGACAAGTACTGGGTAATCTTCGACATATTGTAAATTGACCTGACAAGCAAAACTTTGTTCAATACCCTTAATAATATTTTTAAATTCTTGTTCTGTTATTTTCCCAGTAGCTTCATCTAAAAAACGAACATCGCCTTTTAATATAACTTTTTCTTGCACGATATTAGCAATACCTTTACCTTCAAATGAGCCAATGGTCACTACTGCCATCTGATTCGGATTAATCTTTCTAGCAACAATATTTTGTAATTGTAAGACCAAATGAGAAGCAATTACAATTGCGTCATTTCCTTGATGAGGTTCTGCACCATGTGAGCCTTTACCAACTATTTCAATTTGAAAAGTTGCTCTGCCAGTCTGAGTTGCACCAGGACGATAAAAAACTGTTTTAAATGGCATTGTTGAAATAAGATGAGCACTGAAAAAAGCATCAACATCTTCCAAACAACCTGCTTCAATAATATCTATCGCCCCACCCGGTGGTATTTCTTCTGCATGTTGATGAATAATTTTGACTCTACCCGGTAGCAAGTCTTTATAGTGAATTAAAGCACCTGCAAAAGCCATTAGCATTGCTGTATGCCCGTCATGACCACATGCATGCATAACACCAACGTTTTTTGATTTAAATGGTAAATCGGTCTCTTCTTCGATAGGCAAAGCATCAAAATCTGCCCTAAATGCAATTGTTGGTCCTGCTTTATCTTCATTAATTGTAATGACAACACCATTACCTCCAATATTTGTCTCAACTTTAACCGGCTTAGACTGATAAAATTCAGCAATATACTGAGCAGTTTTTTCCTCTTTAAACGAAAGTTCTGGATATTGATGAAGATGGCGACGTATCTCTATCATTTTCTCTTCATTATCTACTAAGTAATTATTTATTTTTTCAAACATAATTTGCTCCTTTCCACCAGCCACTAAGGCTTTCTAATATTTTTAACATGTATACAATAATTTTATTTTAAAGCAAATTAAATCTTTTAGCTATTAGCTATTATCTATTCACAATCCACAAAAATACTTTGGTTGGGTCTGTATCAAGCTCCTAGGTTATTAAATTTTATTTTAATCTACAACTTGTTCATTATATGCTAAAATGTTCTCATGGATTTATATGAAAAAACGGCGCTCAAAGCGGGTGAAATTTTAATCGAAAGTAATGCAGAAGCTTATCGAGTAGAAGAAACTCTAATCCACATTCTTAAACACAGTCCAGCTAAGAATGTGCATGTTGTTGCATTAATGACTGGTCTATATGCTAGTGTAGAAAACCAAGAGGGAAAAACAGAAACATTTGTTAGACGGATACAAAATCGTAGTAATAACCTTTACAAAATTACTAAAGTTAACAATATTTCGCGTGCTTTAAATGATGGTTTAAGTATAGAAGAAGCTTACAAAAGACTACAGGAGTTAGAAAAGCCTCCATATTCCGATCTTCAAAATGGAATAGCAACTTGCTTTTTAATCACTATGTTCTTTTTGCTATTTGGTGGTCCTTTAAAAGAAGTACATTTCGGTCTAGGAATTGGTATAATTGTCAGCCTTTTACTACACATTTTTAATAAAAACAAAACAAATCTGTTTATTAAAAATTTTTTGACTTGTTTTGCCTTAGCAACCGTCACCACTCTTTTAGCTAAATCCTTTGATTTTCATTCAGATATAGTTATTAGTGGTGCCGTGATGCCAATGGTACCTGGTACTGCTTTAACAAACGGTGTTCGAGATATATTTAGAGGAGATTACACTTCTGGTTCAGCAAAACTATTAGAAGCAATAATGATTGCCCTATCTATTGCTTTAGGAATTGCTATTGGAGTTTTGTTAGGCGGAGTAAACGTATGATTTATCAAGTTTTGGTTGCATTTATTACCGTATTTTTTATTGCCATAGTACTAAAAGCACCAAAAAAAGCTTTGTTTTACAATGCTTTGAGTGGTTTATTGAGCTATTTCGTTTATTTAATAACACTCGAACATGCCAATAAAATTTTGGCTGTTTTATTTGCGGCAAGTGTTGTTGCTCTATGTGCCCACATATTTTCACGTATCTTAAAAATACCTACAACCGTTTTTTTACTACCACCTCTTTATTTATATGTACCTGGCTCTTTAATTTATAGAGCAGTTTATTCTCTAATCATTAATAATGTGGCTGATTTTAATCATTATCTTTATCAAACACTACTTACTGCTGGGGCAATTGCTTTGGCTGTTTTTGGTATGGATTCAATCTTTATCATTATTTCAAATCTTAAGAAAAAAACAAGCTAATTTTGACTTTAAGATGTACTAATTAATAACCCCTTATTACAGCTCATTACATTTTAGTCTGATTACGTTGGTAGACTATTTTGGCGAGAATTGGCGTCAAAATACTTGTAATCACAACAGCAAAAGCAATGTTTGCAGCAGCACTAGCAGCAAAAGGCTCTAAGCCTGGAAAAACATCAGCTAACATGCGCGGGAAACCTATAGCTAAACCAGGCATAGCAGAAAGTGCAATTGTAGAAACACCATCTGTTTTTAAAACTTTTCTTTCAAACAAATATAAAGGTGGAATTAACAAACCATAAAATAAAAGCACTAAGATAATACCAGACAAACCTGATTTAAATGCGTCAATCAAATTTATCGAAGCTCCTAAAGCCCAACCCATAAATGGCAAAATTCTACCAAGCAAAGGCGAAAAGAAGTTTCGAATATCATGATCCAAATTGCCTAAAACCATTCCAACTATTATTGGAATCAGAGTTGAAATAAGCGGCATCATATTATAAGTTGCTTGATTACTTTGTAACCCCAAAAAAATCATAGGAAAAACTGGTAAAGATAAGAGTCCAGTTAGCCCATAAGCCGCTACGTCTTGCTTGTTACCATATGTTTCTGCAAGCGATAAATAAATAGCTGGATTACAAGCAAAAAGTGTAATTACAAGTGCCAGAGCTGAGATACCAAAAACTCCATTAAGACCAATAAAATTAATATACAAATGACCTACTAATGAAGCAATTGTAAGCTTAAGTAAAATCAAACTACCTTGCTTCTTTAATACTTGCAATAAGGTTTTAAAATCTAACAATAAGCCAGAGCAAAAACAAGCTACTCCAATAATAAAATTTAAGGATTCACCAGTAAAAATTGCTTGTGTAGTTCCACCTATATTAAATAAAGTTGGAGCAAATGTATAAAATAATGATGATATAAACATAGGTATCAAGAGTGTTCCTGCAGGAATTTTACGGATAAATCTAGCTATTTTCATTTTACTTACCTCTTAATTTTGTAGTAATATGTATCTCATCTGTGTATAATTATTATGTCTATTGAAATTAAATACATTAATTGCAACAACTTAGCAATAACAACATATTCTTATTATACATAATTAAATAATATCAATAAATTTATTTGAGGAGGTACCAATGAAACAATATTTAATGTCAAAAATTGCTAATAAGATTATTAGGCAAAACCTAAAAATGAAAGAAAGCGAAGATCTTTTGATTGTGACAGAAGCTTCGAAAGAAAACATTGCAGAATCTTTAGCCTCTGCCGCTTTGGCACAAGGCGTAGAACCTGTCATTATGTATATGACCCCAAGAGAATCTGATAGTGGCGAACCGCCACATGTAGTAGCAGAAGCTATGAAAGCTGCAGATGCATTTCTTTCGGTTGTAGAAATTTCGATTACACATAGTGATGCTGTTAAACAGGCATTGGAGGCTGGTTCAAGAGGTCTGGTCTTAACTCAATTTTCTGAAGACATGATGTATAAAGGCGGCATGGAAGCTGATTTCGAAGAATTAAAGCCAGTTTGTATCGCTGTTGCTAAAGCCTTAGAAGAAGCAAATGAGATTCGTGTTACAAGTCCATTTGGTACAGATTTAACCTTTAGATCTGATGGAAGACGTGGTAACGCTTTGTATTGTATTGTTGAAAAAGGCGAGTTTAGTACAGCCCCAACCGTTGAAGCTAACACTACTGCGATTGAAGGTTCAGCTGAGGGAATCATTGTTGCAGATGCTAGCTTCCCATACTTAGGCATTGGTTTGCTAGATGAACCTATAACTTTAAAAGTTGAAAATGGGAATGTTGTCTCAGTCGAAGGTGGACGCCAAGCTGATATTCTCCGTGAAGATTGGGCATCTAAAAATGATCCTGGTGTCTATAATATTGCCGAACTTGGAATTGGCTTAAACCCATCTTGTAGCTTTAGAGGTTTAATGTTAGAAGATGAAGGAGTTTATGGATCTTGCCATATAGGTATTGGCACTAGCGTAAACTTAGGCGGCGAACTTAGAGCTGCTACTCATTATGATGCCATATTAACCAAAATCACAATTACATGTGATGGCGTAGATATAATGCGTGATGGCGAATTAACAATGGAAGGAGTCAGTCTGTGACAATTTCTTTAAATATGTTTTATACAACGGCTCTAGCAGTTGTTGTTTTATTTATTGGTAAGGCCATTGTTAAAAGAGTTGGCTTCTTGCAAAGATTCTCAATTCCTACTCCGGTCGTGGGTGGTTTATTATTCACGATTATTGTTTTGATTGGAAGGCAAACAGGTGCTTTTCAAATTGAATTGGATCTTGGTTTATCTGATTTCTTCATGTTAGTTTTCTATGGTAGCATTGGCTTTACTGCAACTCTTTCAACTTTAAAAAAGGGTGGTAGAAAAATCTTGATTTTCCTTGCTTTGGCATCTGTACTTGTTGTTTTCCAAAATGTTGTAGGGATTGTAGGTGCACGGGCTATTGGTCAGGATCCTTTGGTGGGTGTTGGTACAGCATCTATCCCAATGACTGGTGGGCATGGTACTTCTGCTGCTTTCTCACCTGAACTTGCAAAAGCAGGTTTAGATAATGCTGAAACTATTACCTTAGCCTCTGCAACATTTGGACTAGTAGCAGGGTCATTGCTTGGTGGCCCAATGGGTGAATTATTCATTAGTAGAGCAAAGAAAAATAAGAAATCTGATAATTCAGATGAAGCTGATGATGTCAATATTTTTGATTATCAAGCAGCCTACAAAAAAGATTTAACCGCTGAAGGTTTTAGTAGAGCTTTCATGATTTTGCTATTAACAATAGGTATTGGTACAGGTATTTCACAGTTATTAAATTTAACAGGCGTATCTTTCCCTGCTTCGGTTGGTGCAATGCTCGCGAGTTCTGTTATTGTTAATATTAGTGGTGATGAGGATAAATTAAGAATTCCACAAGCAGAAATAAAAATTATTGGCGATGCATTCTTATCTGTTTTCTTAGCCTTCTCCATGATGAAGCTTAAATTATGGGAATTAGCAGATTTGGCAGCACCACTCTTGTTTTTACTTTTCTTACAAGTTATTCTCATGGCAATTTTTGCTTTCGTCGACTTCAAAGTTTTGGGAGCCGATTACGAAGCTGCAGTTACAACCTCAGGACATATTGGCTTTGGCTTAGGTGCAGTACCTACTGGTGTAGCTAATATGAAAACTTTGACTGAAAAACATGGGGAAGCACCTCAGTCTTTCTTCATCGTACCTTTAGTAGGCTCGCTATTTATAAATTTAGTTAACAGCCTGCTAATTACATTCTTTATCAATATAGCTTGACGACTAACTTTAAGTTCAGATAATAAAAAAACTGGCTGTCAAGACGATAGCCAGTTTTTATTATGAGTAAGTTGTCTATTACACAACTCAAATTACTCTTTAGAAATATTCAACAATTCTTCTGCTTCCAGCACAATCTCATCAATATCGAATTTTTCAGATATTTCCAAATAAGGTATTTGATTTTCTATTGCATCTTCTTTAAATCCGATACTGCAATTTACAAGTCGTTCNATATCAACTACATCATCAATACGTGCTTGGATTACATCAGCATAGTCAANAATATCTGCTTGATTGGTTCGAATATAATTCTCGCTCATCACAACAAAAACAGATTGAATTTCTTTCAAATAAGATTTTGGAAAAGAATCTTGCCATTCAGCTGGAATATAGCAACCTTCTAAAATAAGATTTTGCTTATTATCAACAGCAGCTTTTATTATTTCAACTACGAATGGCCACATCGCATAACGAAGCTCATAATCATCTTCGAGTGTTAAATCTGTTATTCTTGTATTGACAAAAGCCATTTTAAGATAATCTAAAGAAAAGTACGGTATATTGTGTTTCTCCATTAATTTATGAGCAATTAATGTTTTTCCTACATGGCTACTGCCACCAATCAAAAGAACCAAGTCCTCACCTCAATTAAAAATAATAAAATTATTTTAACATTATGCAGTAGATTCTGTCTCTGCTAAAATTTCCATGAACTGTTTGCCTGGAATAGTTTCTTCTTCGTACAGATAAGCAGCTAGATCATCTAATTGTTCTCTATTTTCATTTAAAATCCTTTTTGCATCCTCAAAAGCTTCTGCTATGATTTTTTGAACTTCCAAGTCAACTAAGTGAGAGGTTTCATTAGAACAATTGAGCTGAGCCTCACCCCCCTAAATACTGGCTACTTTGGCCAGCTAAATTAACCATTCCAAATTTATCACTCATGCCATATTGAGTAATCATTTGACGGACTAAAGAAGTTGCTTTTTCAATATCATTGGAAGCACCGGTTGTTATTTCACCAAATACAACTTCTTCTGCTGCCCTACCAGCACATAAAACAGCAATTTGATTTAACATTTCTGTTTTACTAACGAGGCTTCGTTCATCTTCTTCAACTTGCATCACATAGCCTAAAGCACCAGAAGTTCTTGGTACAATCGTAATTTTTTGAACTGGAGCGGATTCCGTTTGTTTTGCTGCCACCAGTGCATGACCAATTTCATGATAAGCAACAATTTTCTTTTCTTGATCAGAAAGGATTGCATTTTTCTTTTCTGCACCAGCAATAACTGTCTCGATCGAAGCTACTAAATCTTCTGTTGTAACTTTTTCACGATTATCGCGTACCGTCCTTATAGCTGCTTCATTGACAATATTTGCAACTTGGGCTCCAGATGCACCAGATGTCATTCTTGCAATTAAATTATGATCAATATCTTCTGCAGTGACAACATCACGCAAATGAACTTTGAGAATATCTTCACGTCCTTTAAGATCAGGCAACTCCATCGGAACTTGACGGTCAAAACGACCTGGTCTTAATAGAGCGGGATCTAATACTTCCGGTCTGTTAGTAGCAGCTAAAATGACAACCCCTTGATTTCCTTCAAAGCCATCCATTTCGGTTAGTAATTGGTTTAAAGTTTGCTCGCGTTCATCATTGCTACCCATTTGGTTATCACGACTTTTACCAATCGTATCAATTTCATCAATGAAAACTATACAAGGTGCATGTTTTTCAGCTTGTTCAAATAATTCACGGACCTTAGCAGCTCCTCTACCAACAAACATTTCGACAAATTCTGAACCTGAAATCGCAAAAAATGGAACACTTGCTTCACCAGCAACAGCTTTTGCCATTAACGTTTTACCAGTACCTGGTGGCCCAACCAGGAGCACGCCTTTAGGTGATCTGGCACCAACTTTTTCATATTTTTCTGGTTGATTTAAAAAGTCAATTACTTCTGTTAAGGATTCTTTGGCTTCTTCTTGACCAGCAACGTCTGCAAAAGTTTTGGTATCTTCATCTGGTTCATAAACTGTAACCGCACCCTGAGCACCAGGTATGTTTAAGCCTGAATCACCAAGACGATTCATCATATTGCGACGAACCATACGCCCTATCAAAACAAAAATCAAAATAGGTACACCATAACCAAGTAAAATTTGGATCAAGAAATTTGGTTGTTCTTGAATTGTACCAGCAAAATTAATATCTGCTTCTTCTAAACGACTAACTAGGGTGGGGTCATCGATTTTACCTGTTTGAAATAGCTTTACTTCTTCATCTTCTTTAACTTGATATACGATTTGATTTTCATCAAGTTGTACCTNCTCGACAATACCCTGATCAATGTCATTCAAAAATTTTGAATATGAGGCATCCTTTATTTGTCTTTGAGCAAGCCAAGGTACAATAATTAAATTAAATAAGAAAATAACCACTAATACGATTAAATAATAATATATCCACGGTTTTCTTTCTTTATTTGGATCCTGTGTTGTTTTAGGACTTTAGGCTGGCATAAAATTTCCTCCTATTATAGATATAATTACAATAAAAAAGGCAATATAACCTCGACTAAAAAGCAAAGTATTGCCAAAAACATTTTTATAAAAATTCGCCGACAAAAATTTTGAGTAGAATATTCTTCGAACAAAAATGTAAAATGTTTACTTAATTAATGATAATCAATCTTTTTATAATCTTCAATCAAAAAATCACTTGAAATAGTAAAGTTTAGGTTTTTTTCACATTCTTTTACAAGAATTTACGAAAGATCTTTTTTCTTAAGGAAAAGAATTATATTAACTTTTTCTTATGGGTGACACTACCAGCTTGATCAAAATAAATATATATTTCCCGATACTCATGATTATAGATCGAAAGAATATCTTCCATAGAATCTGATTTTTCTTTTACTTTCAAAAAATCTAGATAATTTTGGAAAAATAANTTCCCTTCATCNCCTATGGTTATTAAATCTCCAGAAAAATCTGATGTTGTATAAAGCATCCCTACTAAACGTCTATTACTTTCATACCAAACAATTGTTCCATCATAACGTAAATTTCTAATATTTAAATTTGTTTCTTCTTTAATTTCTCGGATAGCGGCTTCTTCAAAAGTTTCAAAAGGTTCCATTTTGCCACCAGGAAAAGTCAAGCCCTCCCAGCCTTCATTGATTTTCTTATCTAAAACGAGAACCTCATCACCTTTAAAGATTCTTACCATGTTCATTAAAATTGTTTCCATAAATTTTAACCTCATTATGACTAGTCTACACACAAAGAAAACTTTATTAAATCTTTGTCTGAACATAAAAATAGAACGAACAATATTTCAATTGTAAAGAACAATAGGATAAAATCAAATTATAAATCAGTTATAATAAACAAATAATTCCAATTTTTTTGTTAACTAGGCTCAAAAAGATATAATCCTTAGCAACCCAGTAAAACAAAGTTATATAGCTAATAACACTTTAAATAAAAGCAAATCATGGAGAAGTAATAATGGAGATCAAATTAAGTCAACTGGAACCATCAGAACTATTTAAACAAATAAAAACTCGCATTCCGAACTACATCAGAAACACTTTTATTTCTACTTTCATCTTGGGTTTATTGTTTCATTTTTTTATGTTTACAAATAAACTACCTAATCATGATGATTTAGGGCAATTAGTAGATAGTATGCATAGAGCAAATTCTGGTCGTTGGTTTCAGTTTTTTCCTGCTGCTATCAGTAGTGATTTCAGCATGCCAGCAGTGAACGGCATACTGGCAATACTTTATATTTCAATTGCAGCTACAATCATTGTCTACCTATTTAATCTTAAGCGAGCTCCTTATTACTTGCTAGTAAGTGCTATAATGGTATCCTTTCCAACAATTGCCAGTACTTTCACATACATGAATGCAGCAGATGCCTATACTTTCAGTCTTTTGCTTGCTTGTGTAGCTGTTTTATTTGCCTATAAGCATTCCAAATTTGGGTTTTTATTCGCTATACCTTTTATAACTTTATCGCTTGGAATTTATCAAGCTTATTTTGGAGTTATGACGGCATTGATGCTAAGTCTAGTTATTTTAGAATTACTCGAAAATAAAACAGAACTAAAAGAAATAGTAATTATGAGTATTAAATTTCTATTTGCTCTTATTATGGGTCTAGTTTTCTATATGATTATAGTTCATCTTGCTGCCACCGAACTTACAGCTTACATGGGTATAGATACTATGGGACAATTTAACTTAAAAACAATTCCCAGTTTAATAGTAGGAGCTTACAATTTTGTTTATGATTTTTTCTTCGAAAACTCATATGCTTTTCATCTTCCCTTTATGCCTACTCTTTTTTGGCTTGGTACAATTACTGTTTTAGGTCTACTTGTATATTTAGTATATAGAAACAATGTTTACAAAGAATATCCACGTCTAATTCTCTTAATAGTTGCTTTGGTTTTACTACCATTAGCTGCTAATATCATCTATGTTACCGCCAAGACTAAAGTACATTTGCTCATGATTTACGGTTTGGTCATATTCTTTATATTTGCTCTAGCTCTGATACGTCTAGCTATAGAATCAAGACCACGTAAAGTGTCATCCCGTAATCTTTTATCGCTCGGTTCAATTATTATTTGCCTAGTCCTTCTACTTAGCACATATAACTATGCTTTAGTTAGTAATCAAGCCTATTTTAAACTTCATTTTATATATGAACAAGGATATGCTTATGCAAATAGGTTAATCTCGCGTATTGAGGCAACACCTGGATATAATACTGAACTTGATATTGTGTTTATTGGTGAGGAAACCCTCCCACCACTCAGCCTTGTTAATAATTATAATCAATTATTAGAAACAGGGATGCCTGCTGTCACAGGTAGAGAAATTGCAGATGCACCACAATTGAAAAAAATAACGGGTTCCCATACTATGGTCTTATTTTCAAATAAACATTTGGTTCTCTTAATGCGGAGTTATCTAGGTTTCAATCAACCAATCTTGTCTCTTTCTTACCAACAACTAGGAGCAAATCTACTGGAAAATGCATATGAAATGTCTGTTTATCCTGATGATGACTCTATTCGGATAGTTGATAATCAGATAGTTGTGAAATTTTCTGAGAACAGATAATAAGATTAATCAGAGACAAATAAGATATTAATATCCTAACTACTATACTATTATTGGAAATATTTTCTATGATGCTAATGATGAAAAAGTCTTTGAATTAAGTCATAATGAACTATTAATACCACAATATCAACTTATTTAAATATTGTTTATTGAAAACAGGAAGGATAATGAAATGAAAAACTTTTTACAACAAGATCTTTTTTGGATTAACGAACCAGAAACATATGAGATCAAAGATGGAATAGTCACAATTACATCTGACCCAGAAACCGATCTTTGGTCAAAAACATATTATAATAATAGTGAAGATAACGCTCCCATGTTGCTTCACAAAACAAAGGAACAATTTTTTACATTTTCTTTCAGCTTGAAAATCAAGCCTACTTATGAATTCGATCAGGCTGGAATTATTATTTTTGAAGATAGTGACAATTGGGCAAAATGTTCAGCAGAATTTATTGATCCAGAAAAGCAACTATTAGGTAGTGTAGTCACAAATCTAGGTTATTCCGATTGGTCTACAAAAGATATCCCAGGCGACACAGAGAAAATTTATTATCGGCTGAGTAGACGTGAATCAGACTTTTTATTTGAAAGTAGCTTAGACGGTGCCAATTTTGAGCAGATGCGGATTTTCCATATGCATACTGTTGAGGAAGAAGTAAGTTTTGGTATCTATATTGCTAGTCCTTGGGATGTGCGTTTTGATGCAGAATTTTCTGATCTAAAAATTGGTCCTAACCTCTGGCAAGCACATTAAACCAAAGTTAATATAGTATATTATGTATATAACTTTGATTTATAAATAATTTCACTAGATCTGTACTTTTTGCTTCAAGATTAAGCCATATTCATTCCGTATTATAAAAAGCATGCATTTTATAATATTCTGAAAGTAAACTCGGAGGGAATCATGAATTTATTATTTTGTGTTGATGAAAATTATGCATATAGGATGCTTGTAACTCTATTTTCTGTGTTACAAAATACAAGTCAAGAGAATTTTTCCCTTTATGTGATACAAGCTGAGAAACTATCTAATGAGCATATAATTGCTGATTTTTGTGAAAAGTATAAGATAAACTATCATTCTATTGTAGTAGGTGATCTTTTTTCAGGATCACCTATAACAGATCGATATCCCGAATCTGTCTATTACCGTCTATTAGCTCATGAGTTTTTGCCAGATGATTTGGATAAAATCTTGTACCTTGATGCAGATATCTTAATAATTAATGATATTTTTGATCTATATAAAATTGATCTCAAAGAGTACTATTACGCAGCAAGTGTGCATACTAATCCCGTCACGCCGATCACAAATCCAATTAATGAAATTCGTTTAGGTACGAAGGGAGTGGAGGGTTATTATAATTCGGGTATGCTTTTGATGAATTTGCCAGTGCTTAGAGAAAATGTAAAAAAGAAGGATATTCATGAGTATATTAAAGAAAATAGAAATGTCATTATTTATCCAGACCAAGATGTTTTAAATAGCCTCTATGGTCACAAGATCCTCCACATACCAGATTCTATTTATAACTATGACACTCGCTTTGACCCTGCTTATTTTATTTCTAAGCCAGAAGAATGGGATATCGATTGGGTAATTGAAAATACAATCGTTTTACATTTTTGTGGTCGTGATAAGCCTTGGGGCAGAGCGTCAAGACACCGCTATGCTGTTCTCTACAAACATTACGAACAACAATTCAAAACACTTTTCTATGACAAATATTTAGACACATAAGTTTTATTTAATCATATTATGCTTTAATTACGACCCATTTTACAATATTTGGGTTCTGTGCTACTATACAAAAAGATTCAGGGGAGTCGCCGCTAGCGACTGAGAGGACTAAAAACGAAGTCGACCCTAGAACCTGATCCGGATAATGCCGGCGGAGGGAGAATTATTTAACGTACACTTTTACCTCCGCATCAATGGAGGTTTTTTTATGAAGCAAAATCTCAAAAAAGCGATACCAACAGTTATTACAATTTGTTTGATTTTGGTTTTGTTCCAAACATTAACTAGTTTGGGTATTATCAAAGATTTTGTTATTCCTGCACCATCAGCTGTTATTAAAGCTTTGGTAACAGAACATTCTATCCTAAAAGACCATATTATAACTACAACTTTAATCTCTATCTTAGGGCTTGCTATTGCAATACCTTTTGGAGCTTTGACAGCGATTTTACTCCATCAAATACCAATACTTTATCGAGCATTTTATCCACTTATAATTGCTTCACAAACTATACCAACTATCGTAATTACACCCATAATTGTAATTATGTTTGGTTTTGGCGTGTGGCCACGTCTATTGGTCGTAATCTTAGTTTGTTTTTTTCCACTAACTATTAGTTTTCTACAAGGTTTAGCTGAAATTGATCCTGATATACTACGTCTAATGAAAACTATGGATGCAACTACAAACCAAACACTTTATCATGTCTTAGTTCCTGGCGCATTGCCATCATTTTTTGCTGGACTTAAAATTTCTGCAACTTACAGCGTTACTTCTGCTGTTTTATCAGAATGGTCTGGCTCTGGTCTAGGGCTTGGGATCTATTTGATGCGAACCAAAAGATCATATGCCTATGACAAAATGTTCGCTTCTATTGTTTGGATTATAGGTCTAAGTTTAATAATTTATTTTGCTGTTATTTTACTTGAATATTTAATAATTCCCCAAAAAAAGTATCAGACTGTTAACTCATCAAAGTAATAGAAAAGTAATAGAACAAAATCAACCATAATAGAAACGAAAAGGAGATTATTATGAATTTACTTCTAAACTACTTTAAGAACAAGAAATTTTTTAAAACATTAATTATAGGTACAGTTATTTTATCATTATTTGTAGTGCTTGTTGCATGCCAATCTGATAATACACCCGAAAGCGAAACCGTTGAAGAAACTGAGCAAACTGAAAATCATGAAACATTAGATGCTCAAACAGAAAAAGAAGAAAGTGAACAATCAGCAGATGACCAAGATGGAGAAGACAAAACTTCAGATGAATTAACACAAATTACTTTTGCTCTAGACTGGTTACCAAACACTAATCATTCAGGTCTTTATTTAGCTCGTGATCTTGGCTTCTATGAGGAGGAAGGATTAGAGGTTGACCTTGTGATGTCTGATATGAATTTTATCGAAATGGTTGCTGTTGGTTCGGCCGAGCTTGGTATAGCAAGCCAAGAACAAATTTTACAAGCTAGAGCTTCATTTGCAGAAGTACCAGTCGTTGCAGTTGCAGCAATTATGCAACACAACACCTCTGGTTTTGCATCACCTGTTGATAGGGAAATTAAATCTCCTGCAGATTTTGCTGGCAAGACTTATAGTGGCTGGGGTACCGACTTAGAATTAGCTTTTATTTCACATTTGATGGATGCTGATAATGCAAGCATCGAAGATGTAGATATCATCACCATGAGTGCAACCAATTTTATCCAGAGTATGGAAATCGAAGCAGATTTTGCTTGGATTTACTGGGCTTGGGATGGTATTTTATCTGAATACTCAGATTATCCAATTGATTTTATCTTGCTACAAGATATTGTGCCAGACCTTGATTTTTACTCCCCCAATATTATTGCAAGCGAAGCTTTGATTGAAGAAAATCCAGATTTGATTTCTGCTTTTTTAAGAGCGACTAAAAAAGGCTATGAATACGCAATTGACAATCCAGAAGAAGCTGTCGATGCACTCATAAATGAAGCACCAGAGCTTGAACGAGAATTTTTACTAGAAAGCCAAGATTATATCAACACTCAATATATTGCTGATGCTGATACTTGGGGACAAATGACAGATGAACGCTGGCAAACATTTTACGACTGGATGTTAGAAAATGACTTATTAGAAAGTGAACTTGATCTAGAGGAGGCATATACCCTTGAGTTTATTCCAGAGTAGTCAAACAAAAAATGAAAACAATTTAAATAGCTCAGCTCATCAAGATACTGTTTCAGACGAATCAGTGGATCAGCAATCTAAAAAAGAGCTTAATGAGAAATCAATAGTTCTCTCCACTGACGATCTTTCACGTCGATTTGCTAATGAAACAAAGCCTGTTTTTTCAAATGTAGAATTTGAAGTTCATGACGGTGAATGTGTTGCAATTTTAGGTCTTTCAGGTGCTGGCAAAACAACTTTATTTAATGTGTTAGCTGGGCTTGATCAACCAGATACTGGTCAAATTCAGCTAGAAAAACAATTAGGTTACATGTTTCAAAAAGATTTGTTAATGCCTTGGAAGCGGGTAATTGATAATGTGTCATTACCCTTGGTATTAAAAGGTGTAAATAAAAAAACTGCCCACAAAGAAGCCAAACAACATTTTCCAGCTTTTGGTTTGTCAGGTTTGGAACAACGTTATCCTAATGAAATTTCGGGTGGAGAAAGGCGGAGGGCTTCTCTCTTACGAACATATTTAACAGGCAGTGAAATACTTTTGTTAGATGAACCATTTACAGGTGTAGACGCTGTGACAAGAGTAGATTTACAAGAATGGTTGAGAAATTTAGTTAATACAAAAAACCTTACTCTGGTTCTAATAACTCATGATCTAGATGAAGCCATCAGACTTGCTGATCGAATTTATGTACTTCAAATTGGCACTCCTTCACAGCTAAGTGAATCAATTGAAGTAAACTCTGCTTCCAAAAAAACTATTTTCACACGTTTGATGGATTTACTTTATAAGAAAATTGACTAAACTAAATGACAACTAAATAATTTATGTTTGACATTTCAAAATATCTAAACTATGATGAACTCAATTATTTTTGAAAAGGAGATTACATTAATGTTTATTACTAAACAATCTTGGCAATGGTGGCGACGTTTAGTGAGCTGAACATTTTTGGGCAGGCTCGCTACATTCATGAACGAATAAACGGAGCCTGTGCTGGTGTAATTTTTAACAAGGGACACTGCATAGAAGACAGTGTCCCTTTTCTTTTGTCCAACAAGAGGCTCTATAATAAAAATAAAATTAGAAAATATAGGAGCAAAACATGAAAACTAAAAAAATGGAAACAGGATATTTTGGAAAATTTGGCGGACAATTGGTTCCTGAAGAGATAGCGAAAGAATTAAATAAAATCGCTGACTTTTATACTAAAATTAAAGACGATCCTGAATTTAAAGAGGAGCTAGCAAACTATTTAAAAGATTACTCAGGTAGAAAGACTCCACTTTATTATGCAGATGTGTTAACAGAAAAATTAGGCGGAGCAAAAATTTATCTCAAAAGAGAAGATCTTAACCATCTTGGTGCTCACAAGATGAACAACGTTATGGGTCAAGTTCTTTTGGCAAAAAGAATGGGTAAAACCAGAATCATTGCCGAAACAGGTGCAGGTCAACACGGAGTTGCAACTGCTGCCGCCGCCGCAAAGTTTGGTATGGAATGTGTCGTCTATATGGGGCAAAAAGACTTTGATAGACAAAAGCTTAATGTGTTCCGTATGGAATTAATGGGTGCCAAATGTGTAGCAGTAACAACAGGCGGTGCAGGGTTAGCTGAGGCAGTTGATCAAGCTTTTATCGATTTAGCCGAAAATATAGACACTACCTTTTATTTAGTTGGATCTGCTGTTGGACCTCATCCTTATCCAATCATGGTTCGAGACTTTCAATCAGTTATCTCAAAAGAAATGAAAGAACAAATTTTAGAAAAAGAAAATCGCTTACCAGATGCAGTCCTTGCCTGCATCGGCGGTGGATCTAATTCAATGGGCTCCTTCTATAATTTTATCGAAGACGAAAATGTAAGATTAATTGGTGTTGAAGCGGCAGGTAAAGGTCTAGATACAGAAAAAAATTCTGCCTCAATTAATGTTGGTAGACCACTCGATCATCATGGCATGCATACTTATTTTACTACAGATAAAGAGGGTAAACTTAGAGACACCCATTCTGTTTCTGCAGGACTCGACTATCCAGGTATTTCACCAGAACACTCCTACCTACATGAAACTGGGCGCGCGGAATATGTTGCGGTTACAGATGAAGAGGCATTAGAAGGTTTCAAACTTCTTTCTTATACAGAAGGAATAATACCTGCTCTAGAATCAGCACATGCTGTTGCTTATGCCGCAAAAATTGCACCAGAAATGTCTAAAGATCAGATTTTGATTGTTAATTTATCTGGTCGCGGTGACAAAGATGTGCCAATTGTTTTAGATTTGATGGAGTAATTAAAATTTTGTTAAACGCTGACTTATGATTTTATCAGTTAGCGGTTAATTCATGTTTATTATTCGTAGTTCCCTCTCACAAAACTAGAAAATTTTTGTATATGCTCTGGAAGAGAAAAAATAATTAAGAAATTTATCGTTTTTGTAAAACAAATAATTTTCTTTCCGGAAGTTCGAAAGTTTTTCTTAAGCTGAAATCAGACTGAGTTAGCTTTTTGATAAAGTCAAAATCATAAAAATACTCGATTACTTGCTCTGTCGATCTTTTATAGAAAACATTATTATTTTGATTATCTGAATTAAACAATGACTGATTAGTTGAGCTATCTGGCTTTGTGTTATCCCCATTAGTTTCTCCAATTATTTTTTCAAAAAAAGTAAAATCTGAAATGGCAATTTGTTCAGCTGTTAGCCAAGTATTTTCCCAAACCATAGACATGATTGGCTCATCATTGGTGTCTGCTGCCATGGTTGAATTAGTCTGTAGACCATTAGAAATAAACTCATCTAATTCTACAAAAATTGTATTGTTGCCTCGTTTGTTAATTAAATATTCTAATTTCAATAAATCAAAAATAAGTAAGCCGTGGCTAGTCAGATTTTGCCTTGCTTTTTCAAAAAAATCAATTAGCTGATCTTGTTCTAGATGATTTAGAGTATCTGTCATTGCAAGCAACACATCCTGTTTTTCTTCAAATGTATATTTTGTAATATCCGCCTCAATAAGTTTAAGATTTGCTTGAGCTTGCAAAGAAAGTTGCATTGCTTTAGATTTTAGAATTTCTAACATTTGCTTAGATAAATCTAGTGCAGTAACAGAAAAATTCATGTCTGCTAACTCTAATGAAAAAATTCCAGTACCACAACCTAAATCTGCTATTTTCAACTTTTGCTCATTTGGTTCTAAGTAGTTGTAAATTGCATCTTTAATTTGATCAAGTAAAACTTGATTGTATCGATCACTTTGAAACTCATCATAATATTTTGCAAGTAAATTATATGACTTGTTCACAGACATAAAAACTTTCTAAATAATAATGTTTATCGATCTTATTAAAAAAACCGCTAACCAGTTTAAGTTAGCGGTAAATTACTATAAATGATTTTTACTATGAACTTATTCTTTAGGTGCAATTGCAAAAACTTCGGCTGGGAAAGCAACTGAGTTTTTGATGCGAGGAGCTGTTACGAAAATAATAGCACCAGTAGCTGGTACTTTATCTAAGTTGGCCATAACTTCAACTTGGAATTTATTTTCGTTTAACCAATAACGTTGAGCGACTAGATCGCCAGCTTCTGCAGCTTCTGGACCAGAATCTGTATTTAGAGTTTCATGACCAATGGCTGTGATTTTGCGATCACGACTTAGATATTCTAAAGCGGCAACTGACCAACCAGGTGTCACCTCAACACCATTTTCATCTTGATTTGTAAAATCTGCCTGGGAACCAATTCTTTTATACCAAGCAGATGAAAAAGCAACAAAAGCACCTTCTGGAATCTCACCATATTCGGCTTCAAAAGCTTTGATGTCATCAACTGTGACGGCATAACCATTCTCTGCAGCTACTTTATCTTCTAAATGTAAAACATACATTGGTAAAACACGTTCTTTTAGCGGAACTTCTTCCATGATACGTCCACCCTCCATAAAGTGTGCAGGAGCATCAATATGAGTCCCGTGCGAGGTACCCAAAGTATACTCACGATTATCAGAACCTGTTTCTGCTAAGGTTGTTAAAATATTTTCCTTTAATGGATTAAAAGCTTGATAAATTGCCATATCTTTTGTCACATCATGACTTAGATTGATCCATTCGTATGATTTTAATTCTTCTAATAATTGATGTAATTTTGCCATAATACACACTCCTTCACTTTCAAGTAAAATTTATAATCGAGATTAATATCCAATCCCTTGTCTACCTTGTTACAAGTGTATCATCGAATTTTCAAGATAATAAATTAACATTGAGAAGATCAATTTAATTTTCATCACTTGCTTTATATCTTTTTTCGATTGAATACATAATAAAACAAGAATCAAAGCAATGGCAAGTCGTTTGAGAAGATTGTATTATTCCTCACGCTTTACTTGTTCAAGAGAACAACCATTCTAAATTTTTGTGTTTTGATAGTACTTATAAAAGAGTTATTTGAAACAGTAGAGAGCAACTGATTGGGCTTCAGAAATTTATCAAGCATCTATAATGAACCAGTCGCAGTCCAATATTTCTGCAGAATAGTTATTTGTCTGAACATCTAAAAAGTCAATAATCTTTGTTGCTTGTTCTTCAGCCTCATAGTTGCTTAAAGCAGTAAAAGAAAGTCCAAGAAACAAAGTTTGCCATAAATCTTGTTCTGCAATTTCTCTGACAGACACGCGAAATTTTCGATAAAGTTTTTCTTGTAAACTATTACGAACTTTCCTTTTTTCTTTAAGCGAATGACAATAAGGTAAATCGATTTTTATTTTCATTACTAAAATAAGCATGACAATAGGATATAATGCAAACATTAGATTGGCAATTATAAATTGGCAATTATAAATTTTAGAAATTTCTACACAAAATTACACTTATGAAAATTATCAATCAACGCCAAAAATTTTCATAATCTGCTTTGTCTACCATATTAAATTCGATCAGCTTATCAATAAGTTCATAGTTTATTTTCTCATTCCAGGCAAATTGAATTAACATTTTAGTGTATTTTATCTTTTTCTCTTCTAAGTAAGGAGTAAATTTATCTAGCGTGTATTTTTCTGGAGCTATATTGTAATGATTCTTTGCCACAGAAAATCCGATAATAAAAGTCTTACCCAAAACAAACATCGGTTGCTTCCATTTTAGCTCGAGCTTTAGATCTGGATATTTCTGTTTGATATGATTAAGAATAGCAACTATTATCTGCCTATTTTCTTTCACAGGAATAGCATCTAAAAAATCTTGAACTGTTTGCATTATTAAATCTCCTAGCCAGTAGTTTTTTTGGAGCAGTTCAACCGAAAAGCCTCAAACTTTCTAAAAATGGCTCACTCTTTTGCTTTGAAATTGTATATCGGTTTGATCTGATCAATTACTTCTACCGTATCTCCGATCATCGCAATTATTTCCTCCATTGGCTTATATGCCCCAGGAGCCTCATCTAAAGTTGACCTTGATATAGAGGTCGAATAAATACCGTCCATTTCCTTTTTGAAGTCTTTTAAGTCTAAAGTCTTGAAGGCTTCACTTCTTGACATAATTCTCCCTGCTCCATGCGGTGCAGAAAAATTCCAATCTTCGTTGCCCTTGCCCACCCCAATCAATGAACCATCTCTCATGTTGAGCGGAATCAAAACTTTTTCTCCTTTATTAGCTCTGATTGCACCTTTTCTAATAATATTAGATTCTAAATCGATATAGTTATGGATTGTCTGCCAATAAGGAAAATCAGCAAGTGATTTACCAAAAAGTTGTTCTAGAATAATATTCGCCATAGTTTTTCTATTAAGACTCGCATATTCTTGTGCTATCCCCATATCGTGAAGATAATCGTCTCTAGCCTGTCCCTCAAGATAACAAAGGTCTTTGGGATAGTCAGGTTGTTTTCTTTTGAAATCTCTATCCAGTTTTTTAAGAGCCTTATTCAGTCCTTTTTTATTTTCTAAATTTTCATATGACTTAATCAAAGCGTCTTTTTGTGCAAGATGTTCATCGATACCTTTACATTTATCTACTGCAAGATTTTGGTAATATTTAGCAATTTGCAGACCTAAATTTCTTGAGCCAGAATGAATCACAAGAAATTTGTTGTTATCTTTGCCTGTAGCAATTTCTATAAAATGATTGCCTCCACCTAAGGTGCCGATCGAATTTTCAATTCTACGTATATTTCTTAATTGTTTATAGATTTTTATAGTTTTTAATTTTTCAAATTCGACAAGTTGATGGCCATGAGTCTTGGTTCCAGAAGGCACATGTTTATGTATAATTCGATCCAAATTTTTAAGATCAATCTCGATTTGTCCAAGCTCAACCGTCAACATACCACAGCCAATGTCCACACCAACAATATTGGGAATTACTTTATCTTTAAGGTCGGCTGTAAAGCCAATCACACAACCAATCCCAACATGACAATCTGGCATTATTCTAACTCTGGCTCCCTCAATAAAATCTTGATCTAAAAGTGTCTTTACTTGCTCTAACACACCTGAATCAATATTCTCAGAAAAAATTTTTGCATCTGCATATTTACCTTGAACTAACATGGACCCTCATTTCTATTAACTTGTTCTATCTATTTAATTGCAGTCTTAAGCTTTTGCCATTAAAAAATTTATATCATCACATTCAAACTATCAGATAAAGGGTTTAATTTACAAATGAGTAAGTTCAAACTATTATTTTGTAATTTTCACAGATTGTTAATATAATGTTAGCGTTATATTATTTTTAAGTAAATAACAATTAGATAAGGTTAAAAACATGTTAGAACTATCAGACTCATTTTATAGAAAAATAAATCCTATGCTTAACAATTTTAAAAAGATTATTACCTCTAAAGAAAGTTGGATCCGGCTTTCAATAATCCCTATCGTCTTAGTCAGCTTTGAACTAATGTTAAGGATAGGTACGTCGAAGAGTTTTTTTAGTGGAAATCTTTTTTTTATTATGCTATATACAGCATCATTAGGCTTCTTGTTTAGTGCTATACAAATGCTGTTTATAAAAAAATTCGTCTGATTTTTTCTTTTGTTCTTTATTTACTTGTTTCCATTTATTTTCTAATTGTATTTTTTTCACAGAGAGCTTTTGGAAGTTTTTTTGATTTAAAGAGTTTAATGTTTGGCGCAGGTGGAGTTGTTGAGGATTTTGGAGGCGATGTATTAAACACAATTAAGTCTGGTATTGGTACAATTATTATTTTCCTACTTCCCGCTCTGGTTGTACTTGGAATTATTTTAATTCGTCGAACTCGCAAGAAAAATGGGCTGAAAACTAGATCCCTTTTTTCACCATTACGAAGTAAAGTTCGCCTCTTTCATTCTATTGTTGCAATCTTTGTTTGTGTTGCTTTATTTTTGGTAGCACGTGTAACAACGCGTATTTTTAATGAAAAAAATTACAGTGATAATTTCACCTTTAATGTGGCTACGGAACAATTTGGCTTGTTGACTAGTACAAGAATCAGTTTAAATAACTCTTCCAATGAGTCTGAATTCATTACTGCCGATGAGGTTAAAGCCGAATCTGATCTAGGTTTAGATGGAAGTTCTTATGCTCAAGGGGAAGCAGATAGTTTGGAAGAGGGAAAAGTATATGAAGATCAAGTACTCGATATTGATTTTGAAGAACTTGCAGTTAAAGAGAAAGATCCTGAATTGGCAGATTTCTATTCTTTTGTTGCCCAAAGAAACCCTACCAAGGAAAATGAATATACTGGAATCTTTAAAGACAAAAACCTAATTATGATTTGTGCAGAGGCTTTTGACGGCTCCGTAGTGAGTGAGGAACTGACGCCTACTTTGTATCGAATGGCTACTAAAGGAATACAAATGAATGAGTTTTATCAGCCCACTTGGGGCGGAAGCACATCTTCAGGTGAATATTCTCTCTTAATGGGATTGATCCCTACTTCAGGTGTTCTTTCAATGGTAGAAACTCAAAATAATAATCTCTGGTTCACACTGGGGAATCAATTACGTGAACAAGGTTATCAAAGTCAAGCTTACCATGTAGGAACACATGATTTTTATGATCGACATTTGACCCACAATAACATTGGTTATGATGAGTTTCTTGCATTTGGAAATGGCTTAGAAAAAATTTATGAAAATTCTTATGGTAGCTCCGATAAAGAACTCATCGCTAATACATTGCCGCTATATATTGATGCTGACAAGTTTAGTACATATATAATGGCTTACTCCGGACATAGCCCCTACGATTATCCAAATAAATATACTGAAATGTACATGGATATAATTGAAGAATATGAGCCCTTAAAAGATGCTCCTGAAACTATCAAAAACTATTATTGTAAACAATATGCTCTTGAAGATGCCATGAGTTATCTTATTTCAGAATTAGAAAGAGTAGGTATTGCTGACGATACAGTAATTGCAATGTGTACTGACCATTATCCATATGGGCTTGAAGAAGGCGATACCTGGGGTAATGATCAAGATTATATCCAAATTCTAAAGGGTCTACCTGATGATTATACAGTGTTTGAGCGTGACAGAGATGTAGGGTTTATTTGGTGTGGTAGTTTAGAAGACATGGATCCTATTATAGTTGATACCCCAACAAGCAGTTTAGACTTTGTACCAACGCTAGCCAATCTTTTTGATATACCATTCGATTCACGTCTTTTTGCAGGACGTGATATGTTGGCACCAGATTCAACACCTATCGTAACGTATAGTACTTATAGCTGGATCAGTGAGCACGGTTATTATGACGTTTCAAATAAAGATTTTACTCCCAAGTTAGAGGATGTAATTGTTCTCGATCAACACATTGAGCTTATGAATGCAGAAGCCAATAATCAAAATGCCATCTCAGCATTTGTTTTAAACAATGATTTATATGGAATATTAGAGGAGAAAGGGTTATTGCCACATTAGTTAGATTTTACACGTAGAATTTCTAGTTTTTCTTTCGTTTCACTGATTACATCGGCTAAACGTTCTTGTTGTTACGTGACAAGTTCTGTGTTGCCAGGATTAAATTTTAAGGCTTTATCAATGTCTCTTAGAGCAGAAGTTGTCTCTCTTGATTTTTTCTCGACATTTTCAAAAGCTTTACCTAACTTTGTGGTATTACCATCCATTTCAATAGTAATTCCCTTTATTTGCTTTCTAGCCATTGCTCTACCTTTTTTTAGGCACAAAAAAAGCACCCCTTCTAAGAATGCTTTGTAAAATATAGCTTCTGGTTAATTATTAATAGTGATATTCTTTAAAATATCTCTCAGACACTTTCGGATTTACACTTCTTTTAAGTTTCAACCTTTTGGCATAAGAAAGATCGGTGTATTTTTTACCTTGCAGTTCTAACACTTTGTTAATTTCTTCTCGCTGTATTTTTTTAACTAGATGACGATTGATTTTCTTTCTTTTTTTACGTTTTTTTCTAGGCAAGCCAAAATAGCGTTTCCAAAAGTCTTTTATTTTATTAATTGTTCGCTTAATAATTCTCATGGCTTACCCCCTTTTTTATTATTATTTTAACATAAAAATGTGACTAGAAAGTGTCAAAATCAACCTGTGTTGCTTCATACACTTATTCTTTTACATCGATTTCTACTAACAAATTATTATACTCAATGCAGTAGTCCATAATCTGCCCTAGATTCATATTATCAAAAGCTTCTATGGTCAGACAAGCCATAGTATAGCGGATTGGGCAAAAACAATGGGTGTATCAAGGTCAGGATATTATACTTGGAAAAACGAATACAAAGCACGGGAGCAACGCCAACAAGAGCAGGAAGATTTAGTGTTAAGAGTTCATTCTCAGGGTGAAGGTCATTATGGTGCAGCCCGTATAGCAGGCATAATTAGACGAGATGGAGGCAGCATAGCCACATATAAAGTCAGAGATATTATGAAAAAGTACAACTTGCCATGTAGTCAT
>JGI24707J26582_10000306_pt1 | contig 37413 bp, 35 predicted proteins | sample BioPla1DNA1_FD_26582 | JGI IMG/M metagenome (IMG submission 26582)
GCTAAAAGTCAAATATAACCGGAATTACTTTTCAATATTAAAATCGTAAAGTAATGATAGTACGCATTATTTAATTATTAATGTAAAAAAGTTGTAAGGAGGGCAGTTATAAGTTAATGCCATCTTAAAATAGTCGTAATATGTTATACTTACAAAGTATAAAAAAGAGGAAGGGTGTAAATATATGAAGTTCTTAAAAAACCTTAAAGAAGCACTTATCTCAAGTTTACCCCTGCTTGCCGTTATTATCTTAGTAGCGGGAATTATTTTCCCTGTCAAAACTAATACTGAGATAATTCAACTAGTGGTAGGATATACCGGTGTTGTTATTGGACAAGCGATTTTTCTTACTGGTCTAGATTATAGTGTCTTACCAATTGGGAACTTGATAGGTAGTTCTATCGTTAAACTAAATAAATTAGTGTTCGTCTTGATGTTTGCGTTTTTATTTAGTTTACTCGCTGCTGTGGCGGAACCAGGCATTACTGTTTTAGCTGCACAAGTTGGTGGTATTCACCCACGTATAAATAGCACACTCTTTATTTGGGTAACTAGTTTTGGTATGGGAATATTTACGGCCTTAGCGGTATATCGTTTGTTAAAAGGTGTAAGTATGAAAAAAATCTTCTTTTTCTTTTATTTAGCAGTTATCATTATTATTTTCTTTGTTCCAAGTCAATTCCAAGCCCTTGGCTTTGACGCTAGTGGGGCGGCAACAGGTGCGATTAGTGTTCCCTTTATTTTAGCGTTAGGTGTAGGTGTTTCCCATACTGTTAGTCGCAATAAAAGTGCAGAAGATAGTTTTGGGATTGTTGGTATTGCGGCAATTGGTCCAATTATTACTGTTTACTTATATGGATTAATCGTTGGTAATAGTGACACACTTAATGTATATACTCCCGGTGAAAATAGTGATTTACTAGCGGTAATGCTTGGGAATTTATTGCCAGTCGCCCTTGCGGTCTTTCCGCTTGTGTTAATTTTTCTTATTTTCCAAGCATTCTTTATTAAGTTGCCGCGAAGAAAAATTGGTCAAATAATAATTGCATCACTTGTTGTTTTTGTTGGGTTATTTATTTTTATTGCAGCGACAGACTTTGGGTTAGCGTTTGCTGGTAAATATATTGGCAAACAATTTATGATGAGTGAAAAACTGTGGTGGCTACTTTTACCACTAGCGTTTGTACTTGGCTTTGCAATTACTTTAAGCGAACCAAGTGTTGTTGTATTCTGTGAGCAGGTTGATGAATTAACTAGCGGAAGCATTTCTAAAAATACAATTAAAATGGCTTTAGGTATTTCCGTTGGCTTAGCGACATTCTTTGCAGTTATTAAAACAATTTTAGATATTAATATCTTATGGTTTATCGTACCTTTTTATGTAATTACAATTGGTTTAATTTACTTTACACCAACATTATTCGTTGGTTTAGCCTTTGATGGCGGTACGGTAAGTGCGGGCGCAATTACGAGTGCCTTTTTAACCCCGGTGACACTCGGGGCTAGTCAAGCTTTAGGGCACACTAATATATTAACCTCAGGCTTAGGTATTTTAGCCTTTATCAGTGTGATGCCGCGTATCGTTGTGCAAATACTTGGCATAATTTATAACTATCGTTTGAAGAAAGCAACACCACCAGTGTATGAAGATATTAGTTATGATGCGACAACGTTAAGCGAAACAGAAACAGAAATACAAGAGGAGGCCACAAATGACGCATAAAGAAGAATGGGTTGTGATGGTTATTATTACTCGTCGCAAATATAAAGCGGAGCTCGTAAAAATGCTCTATGACCATGAAGCAGCAATGGTTCATCAAACATATGCGAAGGGGAGCGCTAAAGCTAGTTTCTTACGGGCACTTGGCCTAACTCAAGAACAAAGTAAGCTCTTTTTGCTAGGATTTGTCAAGACTGATCAAGTTCCAGCAATCTTTAGTGTATTAGAGTATAAATACAAATTTAAAGAACCAAATTCTGGGTTTGCTTTTACATTCCCACTTGAAAAGATAAGTTACTAGGAGGACATTCTTATGACTGAAAATATGAAAGCTTTATTTATTATAGTTAACGCGGGCTTTAGTGAACAAATCGTTGAAGTCGTGCAAAATCATGGCGCTAGAGGTGCTACTATTATCCCCGCGCGTGGCACTGGCAAGAAGTTTGTCAAAGTACTTGGTATTCAATATGAACCAGAGCGCGAAATCTTACTTAGTGTCGTGGAAGAAGATATCGCGCTTAAGATTACTGCTGATGTGAAAGAAAACTACGGTAAAAACACACCAACTAATGGGTTATGCTTTATTTTGCCTGTTGCTGATTACATGTTTAAAAATGAGTAAATAATAGTTTGATAACCATTAATCTTCAATTTATTTTATAATGATAATACTATGGGAAACTTTATTCGTAAACACATTGATACTTTACTCCTAGTTTTAAATGTCTTAGTCTTTGTTTTATTTACGCTTGTTTACCCATTCGTGACCTTCAAACATACCTTCTTAAATGCACTATTCTATATTTTACTTAGTGCACCGCTTATTACTTTCTTAGTGCTTAGGTTCCTTAAATATGACCGCAAGACTGAAGAAAGTATTTTTTATTACAGGCGTGGCTTCAACCTTTTAGCGCTTATTAATAACTATTTATTTATGATGAGTGCTGAGAGTATTTTTACGCTTATTAAAGGTCATAGAGCGCCGTTATTTATTATTTATTTAATATTCTTCGCTTTAATGTGGTTAATTAATATCTTTGCACTAATCCTTGAACTTGGTTACTTAGATCAAGTTTTACCGCTTCGAGAATATGCGACTGACACCGCGAAAGAAGAAACGATCGCATTAGCGAAAGCTGCAAAGTTTAAACGCTTTGAAGAAAAAGTTTCAACAATGTACTTCTTTATTGCGCTTGTGGCAGTACTCGCGGTTATTTTCTTTATTTATCCACTGGTGACTGAATACTTTACGATTCCTTTAGGTGGTGACTTTACACAGCAACAAATCCCTTTTTACACGAATGGGTATGATGACTGGTGGCGCTTCTTAAAGACCGGTGAATTTCCGCTGTGGGATAGTAATACCTTTTTAGGTGTTAATAACATTGGTTCAAATAGTTTTTACTATTCAATGAATCCCTTCTTCTTACCAATTCTTATTTTCCCGCGTGAACTTATCCCACAAGGGATTAGTATTTTAATGATTGGTAAGTTTGTACTAGCGGCAGTAACAATGCGTTTATATTTAAAATATATGGGCGTTAATGAAAAAGAAGCACGATTCTTTGCTGTAATCTATGCATTTAGTGGCTGGAATACATATTACTTATGGTTTAACCACTTCATGGAAGTTGCCGTTATTTTCCCGCTTATTTTCCTTGGTATTGAAAAATTAATTAAAGAAAAGGTTATGTGGGTCCTAATTTTGTCATTAGGCTTAATGGGTTTTGCTAATTACTTCTTCTTAATGACTGTTGGGGTCATTGGGGTGCTCTACGCTGGTTTTCGCTACTTTCAACAATTACCAAAGGTTGAACCAAGTATTATTGGATTAGGTATTATTGCTTTTGCTTTAGGATTACTATTAAGTAGTGTAGTGTTATTCCCGAGTTTAGTCATTGCTTTAGGTAGTGACCGAGCGACAGACGCCACTTATTTAGAAAAATTACTAGACTTATTTAAAAATGTTAATAGTATCAGTCTTAAAGAACAGCGCCGCCAAATTTGGCATCTAATTACTAAATGGGAGCCTTACACCATGGAAGGCGCTACTCCGAGTACACAGTATAGTTATAAAAAGTTTTATCCGCTTATTTCTTATTACTTCCCAGTATTAAGTAATAGGAGTGTCGCTCTACTTAATACATCAAATTACGATAACACGATTTCAAGTTTGTTTTCGTTTAGCCCAGTTATTATTTTATTTATCCCTTCATTAGTCGTATCCGCGAAAAAGAAAAAGGTTAGTCACTTTGTAGCACTTGCGTTTTTCTTGTTTGCTTTATTTACGCCCTTCTTCTATCACGCTTTCCACGGGTTTACCAAGGATTATGGTAGATGGCAACTAATTGTAACTTTTAGTTTAATAACTTATGTTGCAATGTCGCTTCCTGAAGTGAAGGCAGAAAAGCCTTATCTTTTAGATATAAGTATTATCTTTAACTTAATTATGATGGGAATAACCGCTAAAGTAGCGTTCTCTTTTGAAAATAAGAGCGGCTTTAGTTATATGTATCAAAGGGAATATGTAATTTACTACCAAGCAATAATGCTTTTTATTAGTTATTTAGTCCTTCGTTTAGCGCGTAACACAAAACACGAATATTATTTACGCAATGCTTTTGTGTTTTTTGAAATAGCGGTAATGGGGACGATAACAATGATTGGGCACGGCTTTATTAGCTATAAAGATAGTGTGTCAGGTGGTTACCAAAATTATAAAGATGATTTAACAACGATTAGAGAAATTAAAGCCTTAGATGGTTCTTATTACCGAATTTTTAACACTCGTGCCTATCGTGGTAATGATAATTTACCAATGCGTGAGAATTATAACGGGTTAAGTGCCTTCCATAGTCTTTATAACTTTGAACTGATGCCATTTAACAAATGGTCAAAAATTAACTATAACCATAAGGGCTGGAGTTTAGGTGTCTTTGAAAAACGTAGTATGCTAAATGACTTCTTACAAGTTAAGTACTATATGCTTAATAATACGAACCATGTTATATATTGGAGTAATGCTGCGCCAAGCGTAGCGCCTTACCGTAATGTTCCAAACACTTATGAATTTATGGAAGAGTTAAGCACTGATAAACGCTTTGTCTACAAGATGAAAGAAGGTTTTACGCTTGGTTTTGGAGTTGATAATGTTATAAGTTATGAAAATAGGCTGAGTGACGGTACTTATTTTGACTTAATTGAAAAAGATCGCGCCCTTTCCCCTATTCAAAATGAAGAGCTCTATTTAACAAGTGCGCTTCTTAGTTACGAAGATCATTATGAAGTAACAAGGACTTATAGTGATTTAGTAAGTCATGATATTAACGCTTTCCCGCATCAACATTACACGCGGCTTAGTAGCACAAACGGGGGCTTAAAGGTAAAGTATTACGAATTTACTGGCCGCCGCTATCCCTATGAAGCACAAACGAGAACATTAGGTGAAGTCGTGCTACCGACACCCCAATGGGTCAGTGAAAACGGGAACGAAATAATAAGTAGCTTAGTGCCAACAGAATTAAATGGGGCACATCATGTCATTGAATATACGAAGAAAGATGGCACAAATTTTGTGAATGGTGTAAATGAACTAGGCGAACAAATTGGCGGCGAAATAATTATGCGATTACCGCTTTCTTATTACAACAGCAGTACACTTTACTATAACTTTCGTTATCGGGTGTTTTTATATGATGAAAATTATGAGTTAATTACTTTTGATGATCATCATACTTTACCGAGTTCATGGACAGATTGGAAAACTTTACGGAGTTTCCACACACCAAAAGCGGTATCTAAAATTGCGCTAGTGCCAATTGGCAGTCGTGTTACTCCGCCATATGTTCATGAATTATTTACCTATTCACAAGATGCACTAGAATCTATAAGACAAACATCAATCACTAATTCACTAACTGATGTTAAGGTCACAACGAATACCGCGACATTTAAAACTAATTATCCGACGCGCAAGTTTGTTGTTACCACAATTCCTTACGATAAGGGATGGCGTGTCACTAATGAAAACAATATAAAAATACCCGTTTATCGGGTACAAGGTGGATTTGTTGGTTTTGTTAGCGATCGGGGTGAAATGAGTTATACAATGTCGTTTAGACCGCAATACTTTAATATGGGTTTAGTGCTTACTTTCTCTGCAGGTATTGCTACATTATTACTAGAACTAAATGTGTACTTCTTTAAGAAATATAAGAAGAAAAAAGCCGAAGAAAATATTAACGTTTAAGATAAGCGTTATATAGTTTATTTTTAGAAACATTATAGAGCAAGGCGACGACACTAGTCGCCTTTTTAACACTCATATTTTCATTACTAATTAATAGTTCTACTTTATCTAAAAGGTCCGCTAAGTCATTATTTTCTTCATCTTTATTGCCTTCGATGACTAAAACGATTTCACCTTTTAAATCCGTCGGTGGATTAGCACTAAATTCCGCTAGTGATGTATAAATATATTCTTCATGCAATTTACTTAATTCACGCGCAATTACAAGCTTTCTTTCGGCAAAAACCGTGTAAATCGTCGCTATTGTCTTAACAACACGATGCGGAGCTTCGTAAATTATTAATGTGTCTTTGTAAGATTTATAACGCTTTAAAGTGTTGAGCACATCTTTATTATTACCTTTTAAAAAGCCGATGAATGTAAATGTTTCAGTATCTAAGGCGCTACCAATCAGCGCTGGTAAAAGTGCACTAGGACCATTAATAACACTAACACTAAAATCGTTAGCGATTAACGCTTTAACTAACGGGTGTCCTGGATCACTAATAAGCGGATAACCGGCATCACTAATAAAGGCGCCTTTTTCTCCGTTTTTTAATTTATTTAAGATTAACTCTAATTTACTTTGCTCATTAAATTTATGGACACTAATAAGTTCCTTTTTAATACCGAAATGATTTAAAAGAACACCGCTTGTTCTGGTATCTTCAGCGCAAATAAAATCAACGCTTCTTAGCACATTAACAGCGCGCGGCGAAAACTCTTCTAAATTGCCAATTGGCGTAGCCACTAAATAAAATGGTGTACCGCTAAAAGATTTATTTCTTTTCATGTTTAACTTTATAATCCCTTTTTAATTCATCTAAGGGCACAATCACAAAACCATCTTCATAATCAAGACGAAGAGTACGGTTAACGATATTAAATGATGTTAGTTGATACAAAGTGTTACCGCGAGTGTAAGTCGAACCAACATTAGGGAATTCTTTTTTTGCTTCCGTATAATAATCATCTTCATACTTTAAACAACAAAGTAATTTACCACAGTGGCCACTTAATTTTGGAATGTTAAGCGGTAACATTTGGTTTTTAGCACGATTAATCGAAATACCATCAAACTCTGTTAAGAAAGTATGGCAACAAAGCGGGAAGCCGCATTGCCCAAGACCACCAATTAGTTTAGCGCGGTCTCTACTACCAATTTGGCGTAGTTCTACTCTAGTTTTTAAGTGTGAACCAAGAATTTTCACAAGCTCTCTAAAGTCAACGCGTTCTTCAGCGGAGTAAGTAATATTAATCTTACTACGATCAAAAGTATATTCCGAAGTAAGTAAATTCATTTTAAGACCAAGCCGTTCGACTTGCTTTTGACAAAAGGCCATTGCAAGTTCAGCATCTTTTAGATTATCTTGATGTTGACGGATTTCATGCTCATTAGCGCGTCTAACAATATCCTTTAACTCTAATGGGCTACTATATTTATCCATTGTTTGGGGCGTTGCCACTACTTTAGCAACGGCTATACCTTGACTGCTTTCTACTAAAACATAATCGCCTATATCTAAAGAACTTTCATTTGTTCCAAAACAATAAGACTTGCCACCATCGTTATATATAATACTTATAAAGTAACGTTCATTGTTATCATTCATCTGTTGTTTCCTTTACCATTTTGATTAATAATTCATCCACGAGTAAGCCAGTATTAACATAATCATCAACCTTTTTACTTATTTCATAAGTAGCAACAATTAATGGCAGTGGATTCTTTATCGTCGCTGCTAACTTTTTAATAAGCGGATCATAACTCTTAAAAAGTCGCTCGTGACCTATATTATAGTTTACAACATCTTTGAAGAAAAGGGCAAAATACGTAAATACACGCTTAATTACAAAGCGTTCACGCAGCGGAACGATTAATTCGTGGGCCTTTAAGTAGCCGCGCTTAGGATTGTCGCTAAAAGTCTCTAAAGTATCAATTACAGCTCTTTTATACTCTGGATATCGTTCTGATTTTGCTTCTTCTTCAATTAAACTAGGAATATTATAAAAAGGCACAAGCATTTCTATATCATCTTGCGGTAACGCTATTGATTCGCAAAGTTTTAAGAGTACATCGCGTTTAATTAGTTGTAATGAAAGTATTTGACTTCGACTCTTAATAGTCGGGATAACATTATGTAAGTTATTTGTAGTTAAAAAAGCATATACTTTTCCCGCTGGCTCTTCGAGAAACTTTAAAAGTGAATTAATTGCTTCAATAGTCATATTTTCAACATTATGAATCACATAAATTAAAACACCTTTATGTTCAACACTAGTCATGCTGAAGGCTTTTTCAAGTTCTAATACACTATCTTTTTTAATACTTGATTCTGAGCCGTCAAAAAAATAGAAATCAGTGTAATTACCTTCTTCAAAACGATGACACGCTAAGCATTTATCACACGCGAAAGGATTAGGATCATCACACACTAAACTTTTTGCTAAATAAAAAGCAACTTCTTTAAGTGGTGTTCCAGGTTCACCATCAAGCAAATAAGCGTGACTTAAATTATTTGTAGTTAAAGCATTTCCAAATGTTTGGAATAAAATAGGCTGATAATCTTTTAAATAATTATAAATTGTCATTTTTGTGGGAGATATTCTAAAATAACTTTTAGTGTATCCTCATAAACTTTCTCAAAACTTTGGCTTGCGTCAATTATTCGATAACGGTCTTTATATTTTTTACTTAGTTCAAGGTAGGCATTGCGCACCTTAATGTAAAAATTGCGTTCTTCTAAGTCTAGGCGATTAACTTCACGATTTTTATTAGCTTTAATTCGTTCGAAACCAATTGCTGGCTCTAAATCAAATAAAAGTGTCAAATTTGGCAAGGTGTCTTCAACTGCAAAAAGGTTAATTGCCAGGACTGTGTCGATTCCTAAACCCCTAGCTGCTCCTTGATAGGCGAGCGAAGAATCTAAATAACGGTCACAAATAACAATTTTTCCCTCGGCTAGTGCTGGACGAATTTTCTCAACGACATGTTGCCTTCTACTTGCTGCAATTAGAAGTGCTTCTGCCCGAGCATCAAGCGCCGTGTTTTTCTTGTCTAAAGTTACATCACGAATTTGTTCGGCAATAGGAGTGCCACCAGGTTCACGTGTATGAACAATATCATAACCTTTATCAATAAGTGTTTTTATAATTCTATTAGCAATACTAGTTTTTCCGCTTCCTTCTGGTCCTTCAAATGTAATAAACATAACACCCTCCTATTTAAGATCTTTTCGTCCTTCTAATGCTTTAAATAAAGTCATAGCATCAGCGTAATCTACTTGCCCGCCCATTGGCAGTCCATAAGCCAATCGTGTAATTTTTACAGGTAAATCCGCAAGTTTTTTACTAACAAAGAGTGCTGTTAGTTCACCTTCTACTGTCGGATTTGTGGCAAGAATAATTTCTTCAACATTGTCACGTACAATTCTTTTTTCTAACTCTGGGATTGAAAGAAGTTCAACGCCTTTATTTGAAGAAGGACTAATAACGCCTCCTAATATATGGAAGCGCCCATGGTAGTCTTCTAATTTACTAAAACCCAAAACATCCTTAGGATAACTAACGACGATTAAAGTTTTATTGTTACGATTTGGGTCAACGCAAAAAGAACATAATTCCGCTTCTGTGTAAAGACCACAATTAGGACACAGGTGCACCTTTTCTTTTAATTTAGTGATGACTGTGCCGAAATCTTTTAATGTCTCATCATCAAATGTTAAAAAAGCTTGTGCCATACGCTCAGCACTTTTTTGACCAACACTTGGTAAACGTTTCAAGTGTTCAATTAATGCGTTTAGTGTTGGTAAATCATCCATTAAAATAGTCCTGTTGCACTTCCTGTGATTGCTTCATTAATAGCGGCTTCTTCTGCATTTATTTGTTCAATACATTCGTTAAAAGCCATAATGATAAGCGTTTCAACCATTTCTTTATTATCTTTATCAAAAAGATCTTCGTCAATTGTCACTTCGACAACTTCTTTACTTCCAAGCATAGCAACAGTTACACCCCCACCTTTAGTAACGGAGAACTCCTTTGCGTTTAATGCTTCTTGTGCTTTTTGCATTTCGCGCTTCATTTTTTGCGCTTGTTGCATTAATTTTTGCATACTACTAGACATAATCAAATTTCCCTTCTAATTCTTCTTTTACGCTCTTAACACGCGGTAATTTTTGAATTTGGCTCATCGAGCGATATTTTCTTGCAAAACTCACAGCTTGACCATGGGTAAGCCCATAGACTGGTATGCGACGCCCCACTAACCTTTCTATAATATCTTGCATAATTTTTTGATTTTCTAAAATATTAATATAACGAGCATACTGATCAAAATTAAATTCGACGAGAATGATTTCTGGGGCTAGGGCATAAGGAGCACCATTAAGCAATACATTAGCGTGTTCACCAACTACACTATCCATAGCCATCAGCGCTAAATCATCCCAACGATTATTTCTAAGTGACAACTTTTCATCGCGGTCAGCTAGTGTAAGTATTTTGATAATAGTGTCATCGTCTAATTCAATAACCTGACCCTCATTATGTAAAGGATTTGCATATTGGACCTTTTCAGGCACAGGCTGGGCAGTTTTCACTTCGTCCTTAACTATTTCTGATTTAGTTTCGGTGACGCGCTTTTCTAGTTTTTCCCTTGACTGTGTCATAAAAGGTGGTAATTCTTGCTCTTCAACTATAGTTTCTTTCTCAGTTTCAGTAACTATAGCGTGTTTTTCATCCTTTTTCGGCACAGATGGGGCAGTTTTTACTTTTGGTTTCTGAATAATTAACTCTTTTTCGACCATTGTGTCTTGATTTAATGATGTGATAATTTTTAAAAGTGTAATTTCAAAGATATTTTTGACATCACTTGCAAACCGATAATCTGCTTGAGCCTTCAATAAGTTTTCAATCATCATGTTTAAGTTTTCAATCTCAAACATCATATTTAATTCTTGCACTTCTTCTTTGCGCAAGTAATTTAATAAATCAGTATTTTCTGTCCGATAATAAATAAGTGCATCTTTTAATAAATTAAGTAAATCTGTTGTTAAACGTCTTACATCAACACCTTTATCAATTAAACCTGATAGTATTGTAAAAACTTCTTCGACATTACTACTAGCAACTGCTCTTAATAAGTTAAGTTGTTCTAGTTTACTAGTTAGGGCGAAAAGCGCTAATACATCTTCAAGTTTTAATTGTTGACGAGAGTAAGCTAAAACTTGGTCTAACATGCTTAAAGCATCACGGACGCCTCCGTCTGCCAACGACACTAATAATTTTAGTGCTTCTTCTTCATAAGGAATAACTTCAGTTTCTAAAACTGTTTTTAAACGTTTAGTAATGTCGCGATCACTTACTTTTGAGAAGTTATAGCGTTGACAGCGACTTAAAATCGTTGGAATTACCTTGTGTGGCTCAGTTGTTGCCAGAATAAAAATAACATTTTGTGGTGGCTCTTCAAGTGTTTTAAGCAAAGCATTGAATGCACTTTGTGTCATCATATGAACTTCGTCAATGATATATACTTTATAACGACCTCTAATCGGCGCATAATTTATATTTTCAATAAGTTGACGAACATCCTCAACGCCATTATTACTGGCGGCGTCAATTTCATATACATCAGGATGGCTGCCATCGTTAACACTATTACAATTAGTGCAACGATTACATTGATGACCAAGACCCTCTTCACAATTAAGGGCTTTAGCAAAGAGTTTAGCCATCGTTGTTTTACCAGTACCGCGCGGTCCACTAAAAAGATAAGCATGTGCAATCTTATTTTGATTTAGGGCATTTTGTAAAGTGCGGACAATTGCTCTTTGTCCAGCTATTTCGCCAAAAGTAAGTGGCCGATATGTTCGATATAGTGCTTTATAACTCATGTAGTAATTATACAATAATTAAGACTACTTTGTAGGAATAAGAACACAAAACTTAAATTGTTTTGATAATATGCAGGATGATGACTTTTTATTGCTTCATAATGTGTTTCATTCTGCAATTAGTTTAATGTTTCTTTATATTAATAATTGTTATAAATTTTATTGTCTAAAAACATAAAAACACGCATTTTATGTAGCGACACTTTTTGCATTAAGCAAATTGTTTTTATTTAAGTTAATCGACCTATATAATATCGGCAGAAAGGAGAAAACTATATTATGTTCAATTTCCAACTAAGCTCAAATAAACCTCAAATTAATTATGATGAACTCTATGATTTTATTGCTCTTGGATTAGGTCCAGCTGGTCTAAATGCTGGATTATACGCTCATCGCAAGGGCTTAAAAACTCTAATAGTTGGTCATCGTGTTGGCGGTCAATTATTAAATACTGCTGATATTGATAATTATCTAGGTTTCTCAAATATTCCCGCACAAAAATTAATTGATGAATTTAGAAATCATATTGAAAATTCAAAAGTACCAATGCTCACTGATGTGTTAGTTACTAACATTGAAAAAAGTGCTGATATATTCATTATTACACTCAATAACGGCAAGACTTTACAAAGTAAAACCGTGTTATATGCTCTTGGGGGTAGTCCGCGCAAGCTAAAAGTGCCTGGTGAAGATAGACTTGCTGGTAAAGGAGTCGCTTACTGCGCTACGTGTGACGGACCATTCTTTCAAGATAAGGATGTAATAATCGCAGGTGGGGGTAATAGTGCGATAGACGCCACGAAAGACTTAGCGCGTATTGCAAAAAGTGTGACAATTATTGAAAAATTCACGATAAGCGCTGATAAAACTAGTGTAGAACAAGTGGCAAAATTACCAAATGTAACGATGTTTGAAGAAACTGATGTTACAGAAATCATTGGTGATAAATATATTGAAGGAATCAGAGTGTTCGACAGAAAGGCAAATAAAGAAAGAATTATTAACACTGAAGGCTTATTTGTCGAAATTGGGAGTATTCCAAATACCGCTCTATTAAAAGACCTTGTTGAATTAAACAAGTGGGGCGAAGTAATTGTTAATAACAAACAAGAAACAAGTCTTAAAGGTCTATATGCAGCAGGAGATGTAACTAATAACTGGATTCGTCAAGTCATCGTTGCTGCAGCCGATGGAGCCAAAGCTGCTTTAGAAGCAAACAACTATATTACAAAAAAGTAAAGGAGAAATTATGGGGAAATTATTTAACGAAGAAGTTGCAAGCCAGATTAAAGGCGTGCTTGCACAAATGAAAAATGAAATTACAATCAAATTATTTATTGATGGCAAATGTGACACTTGTTTAGAAACAAAACAACTATTAGAAGAAACTAAAACATTAAGCGACAAAATCAATCTTGTTGTTCACGAAATTAACGAATCAAAAGAAGAAGCGGAAAAATATGATATTACGCTTACTCCAACATTTATAATTCTCGATGATAAAGGAACATATAGCGGAGTTAGATTCAGTGGTTTTCCAGGAGGTTATGAAATTAATTCATTCGTTAGTTCACTTTTAGAAATGTCTGGATTACGCCACGAATTCCCACAAGAAGTAGTGGACCGTGTTGCTAAAATTAAAGAGCCAATTGACATTAAAGTATTCGTGACTCTAGGTTGTCCGCACTGTCCAGGTGCTGTTGAAACCGCTCATCGTTTAGCAATGTTAAATAGTAACATTAAAGCAACAATGATTGAATCACAAACATTTATGGAGTTAGCGCGTACACATAAAGTTTCTAGCGTTCCAAAAATTGTGTTCAATGATGCACTTGACTTACTTGGTAATCAACCAGTGGAAGCTTTCTTAGACGAAATCGAAACTTTATTATAGAAACACTTACATTAAGGCTCCTACTACTATTAGGGGCCTTTTTCTTATATAAATAAGAAGATATAATGAAAAAGCATTAAAAATATAATATAATACGACCGCAAGGATAAATATATGGAAGATGTATTAAGAAATAGATTAGAAACAACAAAAAAGCGTTTATCAGAGATTGATGAAGAGTTACTTAAACCGGATATTACAAGTGACCTTGATTATTTTCGTGATATTTCCGTTGAACGCTCACAAATAGAAGAAGTTGTGGAAAAGTACAACGAATATTTAAAATTAGAAGAAGATTTAGAATCTTCCTTAATCTTAATGGATGATAAAGACGAAGAAATAGCAGAATTTGCTAAAGAACAACATAAGGAAATCGCTAACAGATTACCAGAATTAATCAATGAGATTAGGGTGCTTTTAATTCCAAAAGATCCTTATGATGACAAAAACATTGTTGTTGAAATTAGAGGCGCTGTTGGGGGAGACGAGGCAAATATTTTTGCGGGTGATCTATTTAGAATGTATGTTAAATATGCTGAAAGACAAGGTTGGCAAATGCAAATCCTTGATGAAAATAGTAGCGCCGTTGGTGGCTTTTCGCAAATCTCCTTTATGATTAAAGGTAAAGGTGTTTATTCAAAACTTAAATATGAAAGTGGTGGGCATCGTGTGCAGCGTGTACCAAAAACTGAAGCAAGCGGAAGAATCCATACCTCAATCGCTACTGTGTTAGTGATGCCTGAAGCAGAAGAAGTTGATGTTGAAATTCGTAATGAAGATTTAGAAATTGATACTTTTAGAAGTCAAGGCGCTGGTGGACAAAATGTTAACAAAGTTGAATCCGCTGTACGTATTACGCATAAACCAACTGGTATCAGTGTTGCTTGTCAAGTGGAGAAAAGCCAAATTCAAAATCGTGAAATAGCAATGCGTTTATTACGCGCCCGTGTCTTAGCGATGAAAGTTGCTGAACAAGAGGAAAAAATCGGTGCTGAACGTAAACTTAAAGTCGGCACTGGCGAACGAAGTGAAAAGATTAGAACTTATAACTATCCGCAAAATAGAGTTACTGATCACCGTATTGGCTTTAGCACATTAAAATTAGATTTAGTGCTTGAAGGAAATTTAGAAGAAATTATTGAAGCGCTCGTGCATTATGATGAACAACAAAAAATGGTAAATAGTTAATGTTAACTTTATACTCTTTAAAACAAAATACATTAAAACTACATAATTTTCTCGACAAAAATGATGTAAAATTAGCATTAATGCATGTTTATAATATTGATTCGTATACAGATTATGTTTTAAAATTGCATACTCCCATTGAAGAAAAGCAAGAGTTTTATGCAATTATTAATCGTCTTGTTAAAGGCGAACCTATTCAATATATTTTAGGTAAAGCTTATTTTTATGATCGGTATTTTTTCGTAAATAAAAATGTGTTAATACCGCGTGTTGAAACTGAAGAATTAGTGGATATTGTGCTTAAAGATGTAAAAGAAAATACAGGTAATTTACTTGATTTAGGTACAGGAAGCGGTGCGATTGCATTAACTTTAAAAGCTCATTCCAAATTAAGTGTTTTCGCTAGTGATATAAGTAAAAAAGCATTAGAAGTCGCCCAAAAAAACGATTGTGAAAATAGTGTAACTTTTGTTCATGGCGACTTATTAGCGCCATTTATTAATAAAGAAATCGCTTTTGATTATATTGTTGCGAATTTACCTTATATAAAGCGCGAAGAGGAAGTTGAACAAAAAGTAAAAGATTATGAACCCGAAAGCGCACTTTATAATAGTGATCCAAATATTTTTGAAAGACTATTTAAAGAAGTTAAAATGTTAAACTTTCCCAAAACAGGATTATCAATTTATTTAGAGATTGGCACTAATCAAGACGACGAAGTAAGTAATTTAGCGCGCCGCTACTTAGGAGAAAATGTTAAAATTAATGTTGTGAATGATATGCACGGTAAAAAGCGCTTTGTCATAATTAAGGATATTTATGGAAACTAAAATATTTAAAGCAAATGAAATTCATTTATTAGCAAACATTGCGAAAGAAGGGAGTATTATTGCTTTTCCGACTGAGACAGTATTTGGTCTTGGTGTTGTTTATGATAATGAAGAAGCCTTTAACAATTTAGTGAAAGTTAAAGAACGTAAAACTGATAAACCGTTTACCTTAATGGTTGGTTATACACGAGATATTGAAAATTATGCGGTTTTAAACACTAAAACTAAAAATTTAATTGATGTATTTATGCCTGGAGAAATAACTTTAATTATTGAAGCAAAACCTAATTTACCGAAACACGTCACCCTAGGTTCTAAATATATTGGCATAAGAGTAAGCGCTAATTATGAAGTTGCTAATCTTTTAAATTTAATTGGGAAACCACTACTTGTACCTAGCGCTAATAAGCGGGATGAAAAACCTGCTTTAACAGTTGAAGAAGTATATAAAGTCTTTAATGGTGATATTGCCGGCATTCTTGAAGGCGAGACGACATCGCATATTCCGTCCACAATCGTTAAGGTGGATGATAAAATAGAATTAATTAGAGAAGGAAGCATTCCCTTTAATTTAATTAAAGAAGTTTGGGAGGAAGAACTATGAAAGTAGCAATTGGCAGTGATCATGGTGGCTTTATTTATAAAGAAGCAGTAAAAAAACATTTAGAAGATAAAGGGATTACCGTAATTGATGTCGGTTCATATCATGAAGATAGTGTAGATTATCCGCTTTATGGGATAGCTGTTGGTGAAAAAGTTCGTGATAAAGCTGCTGATTTAGGAATAGTTATTTGTACATCAGGCGAAGGCATTACTATTGCCGCAAATAAGGTTAAAGGGGTACGCGCTGGTATTGGTTATAATGATGATGTTTCGCGTCTCATTCGTGAACATAATAATGCCAATGTAATTGGTTTTGGTGGTTCACAAATGGAATTAAAGGATGTTTTACGCCGTGTCGATATTTTTCTTAATGCTAGATTTGAAAGTGGTGGTCGGCATTCGCGGCGTGTCGGTATCATCACTGAGTACGAAAATAAATAATTACTGATAAATAAAGGGTCTTGCTTACATACTTATAAATATGCAAGACTTTTTTATTTGCCCGACTTGCGGGAATAACGATCTTAATAAAATAGGAGTAAGAAACGGCCAAAAATATTGCCGAGCATGTTTACCCTTCCAAGGGCAAAACGCGCCCAAAATAACTAATATTCCACTGCATATACCAATAACACTAAGTTATGAATTAACAACAGAACAAAGGCGAATTGCCGAAGAAATCAATGCAAATTACATAAATAAACAAAATTCATTAGTGTACGCTGTATGTGGCGCTGGTAAAACTGAATTAGTGTATTTAGCAATGCAAACTGCACTAGCGCGTGGCCATCAAATAGGTTTTACAGTTCCGCGGCGTGAAGTCGTAATTGAGTTAGCGATGCGCATTAAAAAAACTTTTCCGCAAGCGAGAGTAATCAGTGTTTTTGGTGACCATCACGATGCTTTAACTGGCAATATTATTGTACTTACTACTCATCAACTTTTTAGATATGAAGATTATTTTGATTTATTAATTTTTGATGAAATTGATGCTTTTCCTTATGTTGGCGACTTAGTGCTTGAATCATTTTTTAAACGCAGTGTCAAGGGTGTATATGTTTTACTAAGTGCTACTCCGAGTACAAAGCTATTAAAAGAGTTTCCAAAAGTTGGTAAAGTGTTAACTCTTTTTACAAGATTTCATAATCATAAAATCCCAGTGCCAATAGTGAAACGCGGGTTTTTACTATTTAATTTTATGTTGTTATTAAAACATTTAGAATCTTTCATTAAAAGAAAGAAACCAGTTTTAATTTTTGTACCAACGATAAGACTCGCTAATTTAATATACAAACTATTACGCATCGATTATAAAAATGGTAATGTAGTGCATTCAAAAGTAAAAGATAATTCAGCGATAATTGATGATTTCAAAAAAGGACATTACGCCTACTTAGTAACGACAACAGTCTTAGAAAGAGGGGTAACGATTAAAGGGTTACAAGTAATAATTTATGGCGCAGATCACGCAGTGTACGACACTGCTAGTTTAGTGCAAATTTCTGGAAGAGTCGGACGAAAGAAGGAGGAGAGTGATGGTGAAGTTATTTTCATCGTTACGAAAAAGAATGCGGCAATCAAAGCAGCAATTAGTGATATTGAAGAAAAAAACGCCTATTTGCAAAGTGTGCTTCAAAGAAAAGCAACCTAACTTTAATGATTTGATTCGTGACACTAATGTTTGTAATAAATGTTTTCGTGATTTAGATGTTAAGTTTAATGTTTCAAAGATTGCAGGAGTTACTTATATTAGTGTTTTTAATTATGACGAACATTTTAAAACACTACTTTTCCATCTAAAAGGTTTAAAAGACATTGTGCTAGCGCCACTTTTTCTTGAAAGGTTTATTCCTTACTTTAAAGTACGGTTTATTAATTACTATTTAGTGCCAGCGCCTTCAACAATAGAGAGTGATAAAGAACGCGGATTTAATCATGTCATCGAAATATTTAAACCGCTACAAAGACCTTTTTTAAGGCTTATTACAAAGAAAGTTGCCTTCAAACAAAGTGACTTAAACTATGCACTCCGGCAAAAAGTAAAAGATAAATTAGTAATTAATAACGGAAATAAAGTAAAAGGTAAAAATATTTTAATCGTTGATGATATTAAAACAACAGGTGCCACAATTATGGCAATGATTAACTTAATAAAACCCTATAATCCGCGGAAAATTGCAATATTAACACTAGCGGAAACATCGCTAAGCGAGTAACTATCATATTTTTATAGAAAATATGGTAAACTTTTATAGATACATGATACGAAGGAGTGTATATGAGTTTTATAGAAAAAATATTCCGCTTTGAACAAAGGCGCCTCAAAAAAATAGAAAAAACAGCCAAAAAAGTTATTGCTTATGAAAAAACGATGGAAGCTTTAACTGATGATGAACTAAAGGCTAAAACACCCGAATTTAGAGAACGACTCACTAATGGGGAAACGCTTGATGACTTATTACCAGAAGCCTTCGCTGTGGCACGCGAAGCAGCACGTAGAACTTTAGGACAATTCCCTTATCCCGTCCAAATTATGGGGGCAATCGTCTTACATCATGGTGATGTTGCGGAGATGAGAACTGGTGAAGGTAAAACTTTAACTGCGACAATGGCCGTTTACCTTAATGCATTATCAGGCAAAGGTGTGCATGTTGTTACTGTTAACGAATATCTCGCTGCTCGTGACGCCGATTGGATGGGTCAAATTTATCGCTTTCTTGGTTTAACTGTGGGTGTTAACCTACGTGAAAAAACAGCGCGTGAAAAACGTGAAGAATATTTATGTGATATTACTTACACTACAAATAGTGAAGTTGGTTTTGACTATCTTCGTGACAATATGGCTAGCAGTGTTGATGGTCGTGTATTACGAGGTTTGGAGTACGCTATTGTTGACGAAGCTGACTCGATTTTAATTGACGAATCACGCACACCGCTCATTATTTCTGGTGGCGCTAAAGTACAAGCATCTAGTTATAATGTCGCCGATCGTTTCGTTAAAACATTACGCAGAGATAAGCACTTTGTCGTTGATATTAAAACAAAAACATGTAACTTAACGGACGAAGGTAATAAACTCGCGGAAAGAATGTTTGGTGTTAATAATATTTATGACCCACAATATAGTGACTTAGTGCACCGGATTCATAATGCGCTTAAAGCAAATTATGTCATGAGTCGTGATGTTGAATATATGGTTGACGCAAATCGTGAAATTCAACTTATTGACCAATTTACTGGACGGATTATGCCCGGTCGTGAATATAGTGATGGGTTGCATCAAGCAATTCAAGCGAAAGAAAATGTCACGATTAAAGAAGAAACAGTGACGATGGCGACGATTACCTATCAAAACTTCTTCCGCCTTTACACTAAACTAAGCGGGATGACAGGTACTGCTAAAACCGAAGAAGAAGAATTCCGCAAAATTTACAATATGCGTGTTATTCAAATCCCGACGAATCGCCCTGTTATTCGTGAAGACGCTGTCGACCGAGTATATGCACGTAAAGAAGATAAACTCAATGCACTTGTCGAAGAAGTTAAAGAACGTCACGCTAAAGGACAACCAATTCTTATTGGGACAAGCAGCGTTGAATCAAGTGAAGAAGTTAGTAAACTTTTAACAGCAAACGGACTCAAACACGAAGTACTTAACGCTAAAAACCACGCGCGTGAAGCAGACATTGTTGCGCTTGCGGGTAATAAAGGTCAAATTACAATTGCAACGAACATGGCTGGTCGTGGTACTGACATTAAAATTAATGATGAAGTTAAAGCACTTGGCGGCCTTGCGGTATTAGGGACAGAGCGACATGAGGCTCGCCGTATTGATAACCAATTACGCGGCCGGAGTGGACGGCAAGGTGACCCTGGGTTTTCACGCTTCTATGTCTCATTTGATGACTTACTCATGCGTCGTTTCTCTAGTGATATGATGCTTAAACTCGTCGAAGGGATGGGAAACGAAGCACTAGAAAATAAAATGTTCACTAACGCTATTACTAGTGCCCAAAAACGAATTGAAGGACAAAACTTTGATATTCGTAAAAGTTTATTAGATTATGACGATGTTTTAGCAAAACAACGCTCTATCGTTTATAAGAAACGTGACAGCATAATGTACGCTGGTGATATTAAAGACTTAGTGCAAGAACAGTTTACTCTTGCGGGTCTTTATTTAGCAAAAAAAGCTGTTCCAGAAACTGGTAAAGATACGCTTGTTAATGGGGTAATGTTAAAACAAATTATGGAACCAAACTATTTACCAGAAGGTTCAATTAACCCTTCAGCGTATGACGAATCACCACCAGAAGAAATTGGTGAAGACTTAATGCTTTTAATGTATCGTCGTTATCAACTTAGAAGACGTGAATGGAGTGAAGAACTTGCCGACCGCGTTGAACGTGAAATTACTTTACGGGCAATTGACCGCAACTGGACACGGCATATTGACACAATGGCGCACTTACGCGAAGGTATTCACTTACGTAGTTACGCAAATACTAACCCACTTCAAGACTATGTTAATGAAGGTTATAAGCTATTCGGTGAAGCGATGGATATTATTGCTGTTGAAACAGTTTTAAATTTATTAAACGCGAAGATTAATGTTGCCCCACCTGTTGAAGAAGGTGAAGAAGGCACTGAAGAAAATAAAGAAACAGCCGAAAAGGAAAATATAAAAAAGGAAGATAAAAAATAAACGATGGAGTACAAAGTTGCCTTAAGTAAAGCTAATGAACTTAAAAGATTACTAGGTAAGCTTAGTGACTCTCTTTGATGTCGCTAGTTTAAAAGAAACAATTGATAAATTAACGATTGAAATAAATAATCCTGACTTTTGGAATAATCAAAATAAGGCTAAAACAATCATTAAAAAATTAAATGCTGCGAAAGAGAAAATTAATATATATTCACTAGTTGAAACAACAGTGGAAAGTGCCTTTGAACTACTAAAAGACGACACTTTTGCCGAGGATAGTGAGTATTTAAGTGATTTAGCATTTGAAATTGATAATGCGCAAAAAGAAGGTGAATTACTTATAAATCTTCTGCTTTTCAGCGGGGAATATGATGAAAATGATGCAACCGTAAGTATCCACGCTGGTGCAGGCGGGACGGAGTCGCACGACTGGGCCGATATGCTCTATCATATGTATGCACGCTTTTGTGAAAGACAAGGTTTTTCGCTTAAAGTTGTCGATTACCAAGCAGGGAACGAAGCCGGCATAAAAAGTGTAACACTTATTATTGAAGGGAATAATGCTTATGGTCATTTGCGTAGTGAAAAAGGAGTGCACCGCTTAGTGCGTATCTCACCTTTTGACGCGAATAAAAGAAGACATACTTCATTTGCGAGTGTTAATGTTGTGCCAATTTTTGATGAAACTGGTGATATTGAAATTAATGATAGTGATTTAAGGGTTGACACTTATCGCAGTGGTGGTGCTGGCGGTCAAAATGTTAACAAAGTTGAGACTGCAGTGCGTATTACTCATATCCCGACGGGTATCGTTGTATCGTGTCAAATGGAACGCAGTCAATTAATGAATCGTGAAATTGCGATGCGGATGCTTAAAAGTGAACTATATCAACTAGAATTAGAACGACAAAAAGCAAAGGTAAGCGCGATTGAAGGTGAAAAGAAGATGATTGAATGGGGTAGCCAAATAAGATCTTATACTTTTGCACCCTATACCCTTATTAAAGATCACCGCACAAATTATGAAGTCGGTGATATTGCACGGGTGATGGACGGTGACATAGCGGAATTTATGTATAAATACCTTGAAATGGAGGCAAGAAGCAATGGCTAAACAAAGAATAAAAGATATATTTAAAGAGGATTGGAGAACTTTACTTAAAAACTATAGTTTAATTGTTGTTGGATCAATTTTACTAGCGTTTGGTACTGGTGTTTTTCTTTTACCCGCAACACTTAATACTGGGGGGTTAAGTGGTGTCGGCATTATTGGTGAAGGCTTATTTGGTTTTGACGCTGATTTAGTCGTACTTGTGATGACTTGGGCTTTCTTCTTTATTAGTTTATTATTCTTAGGTTGGCGCTTTACAATTAAATCGCTTGTTAGTTCATTTGTTTATCCTTTAGCGCTTATTTTACTCATGCGTTTACCAGCAATTGCAACTGAAACCGTTAAATTGTTTGGTGAGGGCGCTGATGTTGCCACTAAACTTATTGCCGGTGTCTTTGGTGGTGTGTTTAATGGTGTTGGTGTGGCATTAACTTTTAGAGGTGGCGGTTCAACGGGCGGAGTGGATATTTTAGTAGTAATTTTAAATAAATATTTAAGACTAAGTTATAGTGTTATGTCTTTTGTGATTGATGGCTTAATTATTGCCGTTGGGTTATTCGTGCTAAAAGATGTTGTACTCTCTTTAATCGGTATTCTTAGTGCATTTGTGTTTGCGATTACTCTTGAATTTGTCTTCGTTGGTAAAAAGCATGCGATGACTGCTTCGATTATAAGTCGTGAAAAAAGTGCAGAAATTAATGATTTTATTCAAAACGAAATTGGTCAAGGTACAACCTTAGTGCCAGTTTTAGGTGGTTATCAAAAAGATGAGTACATGATGGTTGTTGTCCATTTTGATCGTAGTAATTACGCTCGTTTAATAAACGGTATTGCTAAAATCGATAAAAAAGCTTTTGTGAGTATTGAAGGGTCAACAGTAGTGTTAGGCGGTAATTTTGAAAGTTTAAATCCAGTTAAAGAAGGCTTAGTAAATATTAAAAAGAAAGATGAAAAAGACAAAGCATAAATTTGTTTTAGAAACGACTTTTACGCCCACTGGTGATCAACCAACGGCGATTAAAGAGTTAGTAGCTGGGCTAGAGCGCGGTGATAAGCATCAAGTACTTTTAGGAGCAACAGGCACTGGTAAAACTTTTACCATCGCTAATGTTATTGAAAAAGTGCAAAAACCAACGCTGATCTTAGTGCATAATAAAACACTAGCGGGGCAACTTTACGCTGAATTTAAAGCATTGTTTCCTAATAATAGAGTGGAATATTTTGTGTCTAACTTTGATTTTTATCAACCAGAAGCTTATGTGCCATCACGCGATATGTATATTGAAAAAGAAGCAGTGCAAAATGCCGAAATTGAAATGCTTCGCTCTGCTGCTATTAATAGTTTACTCGAGCGTAATGACACAATTATTGTCGCTAGTGTCGCGGCAATTTATGGATTAAGTGACCCTGAAGAATATAGTAAACTATCCTTTAATATTGTGGAAGGTGAAGTGATTAATCGCAAAGAGTTTTTAATTAAACTCGTGGATGCGCAATACACACGTAATGATTACGAACTTCGCGCTGGTACTTTTAGAGTACGGGGTGACGTAATTGAAATAATGCTCCCTATCAGTGAAGACTATTTAATTCAAGTTGATACATTTGACGACACTATTGAAAAGATTAGAGAAATAGATGTTTTAACTGGTGAAGTGCGCAAAACATTTAACACTTATCCAATTTTTCCCGCATATGCCTATGCTTCAAGTCGTGAACGGATAAATGCCATTGTGCCAAAAATATTAAGTGACTTAGCAAGTAGATTAAGTTACTTTGCCGATGAAGGTAAACTCCTTGAAGCCGAACGGCTGGAATTTAGAACAAGACAAGATGTTGATTCACTCCAAGAATTTGGGATTTGTCCTGGGATTGAAAATTATGCGCGTTATATTGATGGGCGTAAAGCTGGGGAAAAGCCTTATACCTTAATGGATTATTTTCCTAAAGATTATTTACTTGTGATTGATGAGAGTCATGTTACTTTACCTCAGGTAAGAGGGATGTTTAATGGTGATCGCAGTCGTAAACAAAATCTAGTGGACTACGGTTTTAGATTACCGAGTGCTTTAGATAATCGCCCGCTACAATTTAATGAATTTGAAGNGATGATTAATCAAGTAATTTACACAAGCGCAACACCTGGNGATTATGANTTAGATAAAACAGGTGGNGTANTNGTTGAACAACTAATCCGGCCAACAGGTTTAGTGGATCCAGAAGTATTTATTAAACCGAGTGTTGGACAAATTGATGATTTAATGTATGAATTAACGAAAGTTATTGAACGTGGTGAAAGAGCAATGGTTGTCACGCTTACAATTAAAATGGCGGAAGACCTAACCCATTACTTAAAAGAGCATGACTTTAAAGTTGTCTATCTCCATAATGAAACAAAGACACTGGAACGCAGTCAAATAATTTATGAATTACGCAAAGGGAAATATGATGTGCTTGTCGGGATTAATTTACTGCGTGAAGGACTAGATATTCCTGAAGTTTCACTTGTGGCGATTATTGACGCGGATAAAGAGGGATTTTTACGTAGTGAGCGATCACTTATTCAAGTAATGGGCCGCGCGAGTCGAAATGTTAACGGGAAAGTAATAATGTATGCGAACAATATGACGGGGTCAATGGAACGCGCTATTGCGGAAACAAAAAGAAGAAGAGATTTACAAATTGCTTATAATAAAAAGCACGGAATTGTTCCCACCACAATTATCAAACCACTTGGCGAACCACTCCATAATTTCGGGACAGAGCGTGAACTTGAGCGGATTAATAAAGGCTTAATGAGCCGTAAACAATTAGAAAAATATATTCGGGAAATTCGCGCTAAGATGAATGCTGCCGCTAAAGCCTATGACTTTGAAAAAGCGATAGAATATCGTGAAATTCTCTTTGAATTAGAGGGAAAGAGTAAAAAAACATAAATATATGTATATTTAAATAATGTTTTCTTGAATTAATTTATAAATAGTGTATATTAATAAAGAACTGGAGGAAGACTATGGGAACATTAGATATTATCTTCATTATCGTATCAATCTTACTTATTATTATCTCGCTTATGCAAGGTGGTAAAAGTGAAGGGGCATCTGGCGCTATCACTGGTGGCGGCCTTAATATTTTCGTCAAAACAAAAGAAAGAGGAAGTGAAAAAGTAATTTCTTATATTACTTACGGCCTTGCTATTTTGTTCTTTCTCCTTGCAATCCTTGTTAAAGCTTTAGGTTAAGATTATTAAAACTATTAAATTAACACCCGGCAGGGTGTTTTTTTATTATGTATAATATTGAGAAGTTTTTATTAAATTTATTGTATTTATTAGTAGTTGTAATAAACCACAGCAAAAACTTATTTATAAATAAATAAGGAAAGTATTAAAATTATAAAAGTGAAATAAAGTGCTATAATATTTTTGGAAGCGAGATAAGTTATATGATACAAATTGATTACCCAAAAAGCCTTCATAAATTAAGAAGAACACTTAATGTTTCACAACAACAATTAGCAAATATTTTAAATGTTTCTTTTTCATCGGTTAACCGGTGGGAAAATGGTCATTATGAGCCAACAATTATCGCAAAAGTAAAACTTGATGAATTATTTGATCAAGTTAAAATTAAACCAATTGCAAAACAAGAAAAATATAAGTCAATTGAATTATTCGCAGGAGCGGGTGGATTAGCGCTTGGGCTTGAACAAGCAGGTTTTGATCATATTGGTCTAGTGGAATTTGAGAAAAATGCTGTTGATACTCTAAAAATTAATAGACCAGAATGGAATGTTCTTCTTGAAGATATTCGCGAGGTGTGTGAACGTGATTTAGAGCAAGAATTTAATATAAAAAAAGGTGAACTTGATTTAATTTCCGGAGGGGCACCATGTCAATCATTTAGCTACGCTGGTAATCGACTTGGGTTAGAAGATGTACGCGGAACGATGTTTTATTATTACGCGACATTTCTGCGAAAATTACAACCAAAATTATTTTTATTTGAAAATGTACGTGGTTTATTATCCCATGATAAAGGAAGAACATATAAAACTATTCTCGATATTTTTGAAGAACAAGGATATATTACACTTTATGAGGTGTTAAATGCTTGGGATTATAGTGTTCCACAAAAAAGAGAAAGATTAATTACGATTGGGATTAGAAAAGATTTATTTGAAGAAGGAATTTTCGAGTTCCCGAAAAAGCATAAATATAAGCCNACCATTAAAGATGTTAAGCTTGATGTAAATCCTGATAAAGAACATTGTNAACGCTATTCAAAATACAAGGAAGAGATATTTAAACTTGTTCCTCCTGGTGGCTATTGGCGAGATATTGAACCAGAAATTGCCAAAGAGTATATGAAGTCGTGTTGGGATATGGGTGGAGGAAGAACAGGAATATTACGTAGACTAAGTTTAGATGAGCCATCACTCACTGTACTCACAAGTCCATTTATGAAACAAACCGACAGATGTCATCCTTTAGAAGTTAGACCTTTTTCCTATCGTGAAAATGCTAGATTTCAAACTTTTCCTGACGATTGGGTTTTTTCTGGCACGCTTAGTTCAAAATATAAACAAATTGGAAATGCTGTACCAGTCAACTTAGCGAAAGAAATAGGTTTAGAATTAATTAAAACGCTTGAAAGGATAAATGAATAATGACTATCGACGAAAAGGTGAATGATGACTATACTCTAACTTTTATTACTCAAGAAAATTTTGAAAAACATGTAAATGAATTAATTGATAAATACTATGAAATACTTAGTNATTATGATTTAAAACGTTTCAATTCAAACCTCATAGATCCAATAAAATTATCAATTGACAAGTATTTATTAGACAGAACTTGGAAAGAAATTATCGACACTGAAATTAATAGACAACGTGATAAAACAATTACGAATGCTCTTGGTGATTTTCATCAAAATATTTTTAAATATATTGACCGTTGTGAAGTTCCTAAAACTGGGTTTGATATTATTTACACTAACGAAGCGGGACAAAAAATATATGTAGAACTAAAAAACAAACATAATACAATGAATTCAAAATCAGCGGAACAAACTTACCGAATGATGCATAACCACATAAAAGAAAACCCAAATGATAAATGTTTTTTAGTTGAAGTTATAGCACAACAAAGTAGAAATATTGTATGGAGTGTTAAATTAGATAATGAACCCTGCTATGATGAGCGTATACGTCGAGTTTCAATTGACGAATTTTACAAAATTGTTACGGGTGAAGAAAATGCCTTTTATAAATTTTGTGTGCAACTACCAAAAACAATAAAAAAATTACTTGCAAATAGGAAAGATAATGTAAAAGGAACGAACACGGTGATAACAGAATTACAAAATAGAGGCGGAAATTTACAAAAAGCAATATTTTTCTTAGCATTTGCAAACTATTGCGGATTTACAACAGTTGAAGATCAGATTGATGATTTATTAAATGGTAATCATCATTGAAAAATATGTAACAAACAATTTAAAACTAATTTACTAAGCGACTATTAAATTTTAGAGTCTTTAGAATTAGCTTAATCGTGCAACCTCATCTTTTTTATTGTCTTAGATATCTAGGCTTTTGCTCTCGTGTTATAATTTATTTTATGAGGTGCATTTATGGATATTAAAACTTATGTTTTAAAACGTAAACAAAATTTAAAAGAACGAATACTAAAAGATGGGGGCACCCCAAGTTTAGTTATCATTCAAGTAAATGATGATTTTGCGAGCAATAAATATGTTGCAGGCAAGATTAATGACGCCCGTGAAGTAGGCATCAGCGCAAAGCTTATTAAAATGCCCGAAACAACAAGACTTGATGAATTGCTTAAGAAAATAAAAAAACTTAATAAAGATCCACATGTTAACGGCATTATTGTGCAATTACCGCTGCCAAAACATATTGATGAAAATATCGTTAAAGAAGCTATTAATCCCGCTAAAGATGTGGACGGCTTTCATCCGCTTTCTCGCTTTAAAGCGTGTACGCCACTAGGTATCATTAATTATTTAAAAGATGAAGGTGTTGAAATCCGCGGGAAGAATGTCGTGATTATTGGGCGCAGCAATATTGTTGGTAAACCTGCTGCTATGCTCTTTTTAGAAGAAGACGGTAATGTAACAGTATTACATTCAAAGACAAGTAGAGAAGACCTTAAAAATTATGTCGCTAATGCGGATATTATGGTTGTCGCCGTAGGGCGTAAACACTTTATTAATGACGAACATACACTTAAAAATAGTGCAGTTCTTGTAGATGTTGGGATTAATCGTGATGAAGACGGAAAATTAACTGGTGACATTAAACCAGGGCGTGATGTTTATTTACAAACTCCAGTGCCAGGTGGCGTTGGGTTATTAACTAGATTAACTTTATTAGAAAATGTATTGGAGGCTTATTTACATGGAATTTAAAATTGAAAACAGTGTTGTCTACGGTTTAGAGCGCGCCGTTAAAGCGAGCGGAAATCCGATGCGGACCGAAATTGAAGGTGGCGCGCTACATGAAAAAGATATCAAGCGAGCAGTGCTACTCGGAACGACTAAAGGTGGCGAAGGTCATGATAACTTTTTAAAAGGGATCTTAGTGCATGTTGATATTACCGCTCCTTTTTACTGGTGGAAAGAAGCACAACGCTACCACTGGTTTGACTTTATTAGTAGTCAATCAACAATGCATATGCTGTTAAAATTTAAGATTGATGAACGCTGTGTCCCCGAAACTGATAAGCGTGTTTTCCCTATTTTAGAAGAACTAGTAAATGATTATAACGCCATAAGTGAAGAAGATAAAGATGCAAAAGTTAAGGCGTGGCGTAAGATTGTTGCGACTTTACCAAGCGGTTTTTGTCTTGCGGCGACAATGACGACGAACTATCAACAACTTAAAACGATGTACTTCCAACGTCGTAATCACAAACTTAAAGAGTGGCATACTTTTTGTGATTGGTGTTTAACTTTGCCACACTTTAAAGAGTTTGTAATTAAAGAAGGAAAATAAATGTATGAAAAAAAGCGATCTTAAAAAATATGCGCGGCTTATTGTTAGAGTCGGAGCGAATGTACAAAAAGGACAAGATGTTATTATAACTGCGGAACTTGAACAACGCGAATTTGTGTTAATGCTTATTGAAGAGGCTTATCGCGCTAAAGCAAACCGCGTGACGCTTGACTGGATTGATGACGACATTAGTAAACTCCATAATAAATACCGCACTGTTAAATCAATGTCACATTTTGAAAAGTGGGAGTTAGAACGCTATCAATATTATGTTGATAAGAATCCCGTTAGAATTTATATTACAAGCGAAGACCCTGATGGTGAAAAAGGGATTAATCAAGAAAAGCGTGCGCAAGTAATGCAAAATATTTACCCCGTTATTAAACCTTATCGTGATGAGATGGAAAATAAGTATCAATGGACAATTGCCGGTGCTGCTGGTACAAAGTGGGCGAAGAAATTATTTCCAGACTTAACCGCAAAACAAGCCCGCAATAAATTATGGGACGCAATATTAACGACGAGCCGTGCTTATGGCGACCCGATTGCTAATTGGAATGAACATAATCGAAGTATGAGCGAAAAGTCTCGCAAGCTTAACGAATTAGGACTCATTTCACTACATTACACTAGCAAAAACGGCACTAATTTTAAAGTTGGCCTTATTCCTAATGCACTCTTTTTAGCGGGTGGTGAAACAACTTTAGGCAGTAATATTTTCTATAATCCTAATATTCCGACTGAAGAATGTTTTACAACACCAAAGCGCGGAGAAGCTGAAGGCAAGGTCGTAGCGACGATGCCGCTTAGTTATCAAGGTGAATTAATTGATGGCTTTTGGTTTGAGTTTAAAGACGGTAAAGTTGTCGACTTTGGCGCTAAACAAAATGAAGAATTATTAAAACAAATGTTAGATATGGATGAAGGCGCTCGTTATCTTGGTGAAGTAGCGCTNGTCCCGAAAGAATCACCAATTAATCAATTAGGGCTCTTATTTTATTCAACGCTTTATGATGAAAATGCTTCGTGCCACTTAGCGCTAGGTCTTGGGTTTAGTAATTGTATTCGTGATTTTGAAAAGTACTCTCTTGAAGAACTTCGTGAAATGGGAATTAATAACTCAATGATTCATGTTGATTTTATGATTGGCGCTGATGATTTACGGATTGTCGGTACAACAAAATACGGTCAAGAAGTAGTAATCTTTAACGAAGGAACCTGGGCAATTTAATGGCAAAAAATAAAAGAAAATGTAGACCGTTATGCTTTATCTTAAAGGCAGTGTTTGTGCTTTTAGGTGTCGTGGTGCTTGTCTTAGGTGGTTATATAGGTTATGTTAGCCTCTCTTACTACCGCATTGGTGACACTAGTCTTCAAGTATTAAACAATCAAACAGCGAAATTAAGTGTCGCTGATATTGGTACAAAAGAATTTAAGATTACAACATATAATGTTGGTTTTGGGGCATATGACAGAGATTACAGTTTCTTTATGGACACGAGTGTTTTTAAAGATGAATATATTCATTCGCAAGGTAATAAAAGTAACACTGGTGATCGTGCGCGTGGTACAAGTAAAGCACAAGTGCTAAGGAATATTAACGGTGCTTATGACACAATTGCAGCTTTAGGTGATTTAGACTTTATGCTTTATCAAGAAGTTGACACAAGTTCAACAAAGTCTTATAAAGTTAATCAATATGAAATTGGTAATAAAAAACACGCTGATTACGCAACAATTTACGGTATTAACTATCACTCTGCTTATTTAATGTACCCACTGCATGAACCAATTGGTAAATCAAATTCAGGTATTTCGACATACTCTAAATATCATATCGCTAAAGCTGAACGCCGTGAATTTGAAATTACGGATGCCTTCTTTGGTAAATTCTTTGATTTAGATCGTGCTTTCACTATTAGTGAAATACCAATTGAAGGTTCAGTTAAAAAGCTTTATGTATTTAATGTGCATATGAGCGCTTATGATAAAGGTGGTGTCATTCGTAAAGTACAACTTGAACAACTTAAAGCGGCAATTAGAGTAGCGCGTGATTATGATGGAGATAATAACTATGTTGTCGTTGGTGGCGACTTTAATCATGACTTAGTGCTTGATAACCCGCTTGTTAACGAAGAATATAAAGCAAATATCTTTAATAAACAAGAAACAGAAATTCTTGAAGCGAATTGGTATAACTATTTTCGCCTTGACTCAGGAAAGCACGGAACAAGAGTCCCAAACATTATTACCGGTTTAGAAGAAGATTATACGCATGACTTTTATGATATGGCGCTATCTAGTCACGGCCCNGTAAATATTGCCACATGTCGCGACGCCTCAATTAAATTTATTGATAAAAATAATAACGGGATTGTTGATAATGCAATGGTCACAATTGATGGTTTCCTTGTTAGTGATAATATCGCGGTAACTGAAATTAAAACGATTGGTAGTGGCCCTGGTCTCCAAAAAGAAAACTTACCCGAAAGCGACCCGCGTCACGGGTTAGGGTTTGTTTATAGTGATCATAACCCTGTGCTTATGAGTTTTAAATTACAAGCGTAATTAAATAATTTCAATATGTAAAAGATTGGTAAATGAAACGGTTAGGTCAGTAAACACTAAGCGTTTATATAAAGTATCAATCTTTTTTATTTTGGCTTGATGCGTCTTAATAAAACCGCGGTTATAATAGTAAATTAATACGGTTTCGCCGGTGTATTCGCTTAAAACACGATTAATTTCTGCGCATTGGTCTTCACTGAGTGTGGGCTTTTCAACACGCTTTTTTTGCTGCTGCATTTCCGCTAGGAAAAGTGCCTGTTCTTTTAGACTTGCAAACGGTAAAAACTTTTTCATCCCGCGACTCATTTATTGTGACCTCCAATTTGTTTAGTGCGTCGTAAATAAGTGCTCGCACGCGTGAGTGCGTTCGCGCGCATTATTTTATCTTTCCCGTAACGCGCGTGAAGTTCATCAAGTGTTTCCCACATTCTTTGCTCTTTAGTGTTTTGTGTTACATAATCCTCAATGAGACTAAGTTGCTCATAAGGGTCGCTTGAAAGTCCGCTGACGCTAAGATGAAGAGAGCGTATTTTAGCACCTTCTAAAGGAAACTTATTAAATACTTCCATGAAAGCTTTAAATAGTTCAGTATTGGAGCATGTTGGAAGAAGAAGTGACATTGATTTACTATATGTATTACTTTCTGGCTTACTAGTCATAATACTTAAACCAACTTTTTTAGCTTTTAAATTATTTTTACGCATACGCATACATAATTCATCAGTCATTTCACGAATTAAAACGGGTGCTTCGTTAACTTCGTAATCACGGAANAACACTTGTCCACTTGTTAGNGACTTATCAAGTGGGACATACTTTTCACTTAAGTCGGTGTTATCAATCCCGTTAGCGTGTTCCCAAAGCTCTTCACCCATAATCCCAAATTCTTCTTTTAACTTCGCTTTCGGACACTTAGCAATGTCCCCCATTGTAAAAAGCCCTAATTTATGGAGTCTTCTTTCATAGCGTTTACCAATACCCCATATTTTATGCAGTGGTTTAATTTGCCACAATTTAGTTTTAACATCTTCCATTGTCCATCTTGCGTAATAGCGTGGGTCTTTTTTGGCTTCTAAATCAAGTACACATTTAGCTAAAAACATATTTGGCGCTATACCGACGGTTACATAGAGTTTTAAGTGATCATATATTTCTTTAATAATAAATTCAATAAGTTCTTCTGGTGTCTTCTTATAAAGTTCTAAGTACGGTGTTAAATGAATAAAAGTTTCGTCAATCGAATAAGGATACCAGTCTTCCTTTGCAAAATAATTAAGTAAGAGGGCATTAAATTCAGTTGATTTTTGTACATATAGTTCCATACGCGGTTTAGCAAAGATATAAGGGATACCTCTCGGAAGTTCAAACTTCCGCATTACATTACTTAAACCTTTTGCTTTTAAGTACGGGGTAACAGCCATAATAATAGTGCCGTCTCCGCGCCGCTCATCGCACACCACTAAAGGAGTGGTAAAGGGATCAAGACCACGCTCTGCACATTCTACGCCCGCGTAGAAACTTTTTAAATCGATAACGGCATATACTTTTTCCATTACCATAATTATACAAGAGGACACTTTAATTTTTAGACAGAAGGATGAACAAAGTTAGTAAAAGATTTTCACCATTAAAATTGATAAGCGATAGCCCTTGCAATTATTTACTAGTTTGATAAACTTTTAGTTAGACTTGGGGCCGTAGCTCATCTGGGAGAGCGCATCGTTCGCAACGATGAGGTAGCGAGTTCGATCCTCGTCGGCTCCACCAAAGTAAAAGTATTAGCTTCCGCTCAGGGAGCTATTTTTTTATTTATTAATAACAAAAACCATTTATTTTGAAAACCAAAAAAGAAGCAAAATTTATAAAATTGTGTCATTAATTAGATAAGCGACGAAAAATATTGATTATATGAATGTTTACATGTTTTTAAATATAAAACTCCCTCATTTTTTTGTAAATTCTGCCAAAAAGTCGCTCCTTTTTTTGTAAATTTTGGAAAAATCTCGCTCCTTTTTTTGTAAAAAGGCTTGTTATATATAGATTATAGTGTTAATATTGAATTACAAATTTAATGATGATGAGGGATGATTATGATTTATCTTAAACGTAAAATTGATGAGTATTTAGTTAATTGGAAAAAGGATAATAACAAAATGCCTTTAATTGTTAAAGGTGCACGACAAGTTGGTAAGACTGAGTCAATTAAAAAATTTGCCGAAAATAATTATGAAAATGTCATTTATATTAATTTCGTGGAAGAACCAATATATAAAGGTATTACTGCGGATGGGTATAAAACAGATGCGATTATTAAAATTATGTCACGGATTGATCCGCTTAAAGTATTTACCCCATATAAAACACTAATCTTTTTTGATGAATTACAAGATTTTCCTGATATCACCACTGCGTTGAAGTTTTTTAAATTAGATGGTCGCTTTGATGTCATCTGTAGCGGTTCACTGCTTGGTATTAATTATAGGATAATTGAGAGTAATAGCGTTGGCTATAAAGTAGATTATGAAATGAATTCACTCGATTTTGAAGAATTTTTGTGGGCCAAAGGCTATAGTGATGATGTTGTGCGTGACATGCTAAAACATATGTGTGAGTTGAAGCCATTTAATGACGTTGATATGAAAATCTTTAATGATTTATTTTTAGATTACGCTATTCTTGGGGGGATGCCTGCGGTTGTCAGACTTTATATTGAAAATGGTACATTTGAAAAAACACTTGAATTACAAAAACAACTTATTTTGGATTATAAAGAAGATGTCCGCAAATATGTTGTTGGTTTAGATCAAACACGCATTTTGAATGTTTTTAATCATATTGCACCACAATTAGCGAAAGAAAATAAAAAATTTCAAATTACAAAAGTTGGCAAAAATGCCCGTTTTGCTGATTACCGCGGCTGTATTGAATGGTTAAAAGATTCGGGGGTTATTAATGTATGCTATGGGTTAAATTATCCAGAACTTCCGCTTAAAGGCAATTATGATCTTAATAAATATAAAATATATTTCTTTGATACTGGACTACTTGTTGCACAATTAGATGAAGAAGCACAACTTGACTTACGCGCTAATAAAAATTTAGGTGTCTATAAGGGTGCATTATATGAAAATATCGCCGCCGAAGCATTAGTTAAACAAAGTTATGAATTATATTATTATAAGCGTAATGACGCTACTTTAGAACAAGACTTCTTTGTACGCGATATTGATAGTTTAATCCCACTTGAAGTTAAGGCTAATCGAGGGACATCAAAATCCCTTGATACTCTTATTAGCAATGACAAATATGAAGATATAAAATACGGCATTAAATTTGCTAAAAGTAATATTGGTTATAAAGATAATATTTATACATTCCCGCATTTTTGTATGTTTTTATTAAAGAGATACCTCAATTTTAAAATGGAGAAATAGCTATTAAATAATAAATTCTAAAAAAAACAAAAGAATAGCGGACAAAGCTCCTATTTTTATCATTTAACACGACCACAGGTCGTTTCATTTACAAATATTTGCAACGAGAGAAAATTATTCGTTGCAAACATAGTTGTTTTAGATTCTAATTAGCCTAGAAGGTGAAGTGCTATGAAACAACAACATAAATAAACTAAAAAGTTAGAATTAAAAAGCCAATATTCAGACACACTCTTAAAAACTATTAGTGCGTTCGCTAATTTTGATGGTGGCGAAATTATTATTGGTTATGATGAAAAAAGGTGCTATTGGTGCTGCTAATGTAGTAAAAGAGAAATTACGAATTGAAAATATAATTAATGCTACCCTTAAACCTTCAGCGGATTATCGTTTAGATGACTTTTTAATTGATGATAAAGCATTAAAAACTGAAGGCGAAGGCCGGAACCTAGTATATGTTCTAAATAATAGAACATATTAATAAATTAAAAAGGACCATGTTGCCATGGTCCGATTATTACTATGGCTCTATTAAATATAACGTGGACACTTTTTTAAAATTCCACGCTTGATTTAACAGCTTTAGTCACTTTTACTCCTTTTATATATACTGAGATGGTATAGAATAAAGGAGTTTTTAATATGGATTATAATGTCTTTCTTTTACGTTTAGGATTAGATCCTTCACAGTTTATTAATCGTCTAAACGAACCAATTAAAACAGAGGATGGCTGGCTCTATGAAGTTGAACAAAAAAGCGAAGGTTATCATTGTCCTTTTTGTCGTCATGATGTTTTGTATATTCATGACTACAATACCGTTAAAATTAATTGTCGTGAGACTCAGTTAATTAATGATGTTTTAAAGATTAGAAAGGTAAGGCTTCGTTGTAAAAAGTGTCGTAAAACATTTACTCCTCCATTAAGAGGGATTGAACGAAAAAACACTGTAAGCAATCAAACATTACAACTTATCTATAGTGAGTTTACCGAGGGACTAACCTTCGCTGCTATAGCTAAAAAATATGGTATAACCACCGCTAGAGTGATGCAGATTTTTGATGATAAAGTTAAGTTTGTTCCCCGTCGGCCACTGCCTGAAGTTTTATGCATCGATGAGATACGCTTTTCTAAGAATAAAGATCAACAGTTTGTATGTATACTTTATGACTTCCATGGTAAAGAAATTGTTGATGTCATTCGTAATCGTCAAATGCCTTATCTTCGCGAATACTTTTCCGAAATAAACCCCATAGAACGCAATAAAGTTAAATTTATTATTTCTGATATGTATGATGGTTATGCCACAATTGCTCGCTATTATTTTAAAAATGCTGTCCATATTGTTGATACTTTTCACGTTATTCGATTACTGACAACCGCACTTAATCAGATACGCGTTCGTACTATGAATTTAAAAGCTATTAAAGGATCGCCAGAGTACAACTTTATGAAGAAAAACTGGCGATTTTTCTTAACACGTCCTCATCTTATTCCCGATAAATATTATACCTACCAAAAGACGGGGGAAATGTTTCATTACGACAAACTATTGAGAATGTGTTTAGCTTTAAATGATGACCTTTTAACTGGTTATAATATTCTCCAGGATTTATTCCGCTATGATATGCGATTTACCTTTGATGAAGCACTCCGTTTTATCGAAAGAATATCTTTGAATCTTCGCGACGCACATTCGGAATTATTGCACGCTGTTGGTCGTTCTTATCACAAATGGCGAGTTGAAATTGCTTCTGCTTTTTCTTACACGCAGAACAAAATTCGTTATAGTAACGCTATTGCTGAAAGCATCAATAATCAAATTAAAACTATCACTAAAGCTGCTTATGGATATAACAATTTTGAACGTTTTCGTAAGCGAGTTATGCTTATTATCACCTATAAGAAAAGACCAGGAATTTGACTTCCTGGTCTGTCCACGCTACATTTAATAGTTTTTGTGTGTCAAATTCGCTTTTCCACGATTTTCCACGTTATATTTAATAGATCCTTAGTAAGGACACTAAAAGGTGGATTTTTTTGTTAGAAAAGTGGTAAATTTTCTGTATAAAGCGCTAAATCAAAGATAATATACGGATTTCGTCCTTTTAAGTAGAGTCGGTTCGGGAAAAGATCAATATGTGTGTTGTAATCAG
>JGI24707J26582_10000308_pt1 | contig 37225 bp, 32 predicted proteins | sample BioPla1DNA1_FD_26582 | JGI IMG/M metagenome (IMG submission 26582)
AAANAGTTAGGAAATGATTATAATGGTGATGAACATATCTAAGATTATCATCAAGGGGAAACTCTGCCCATTAAAATCCTAAGCTAACTAAACGCAATCGACAATTTGACAAATGTTGATAAAATTTAATAAATAAATTATAATGTATCTGTAGAAAGTATGTAATAAGCGGAGAATTGTTATGAGAGTGATAGCAGGTAAAGCAAGAAGACTACAGCTGAAAACGCCGGAAGGATATGAAACCCGACCTACTACGGATAAAATAAAAGAAACTTTATTTAATATCATAAATCCTTATATCGCAGATGCGGATTTTTTAGATATTTTTTCTGGTAGTGGTGCAATTGGGATTGAAGCTCTATCCAGAGGAGCCAGATATGCAGCATTTGTAGAAAATAGCAGACCTGCTTTGGACTGTATCAAGAGCAACCTTAAGTATACAAAGTTAGATCAGCAGGCGGAGATTTTTTCTTTAGATGCTTTAAAAGCCATTAGAGCCTTGGAACTTAAGGGAAAAGTTTTTGATATTGTTTTTATGGATCCACCTTTTGATCAAATGATTGAAAAGGATATATTATTGGCTCTGCAAAATTCAAATATCATTTATTGTGATACTATAATCATTGTAGAAGCTTCGAAAAAAACAAACTTTGATTATCTAGAAGATACAAAATTTGAGATTTATAAGACCAAAGAGTATAAGTCTAATAAACATGTTTTTATACAAGAAAGAAAATAGCAGATTGTTTTTTTGTTAAAAAAGCGATCAATACTAAGGGAGGGAATACACATGAAAGTAGGTATATACCCAGGCAGCTTTGACCCGATAACCCTTGGACATTTGGATGTAATTATTCGTGCCTCCGGTTTGGTTGATCAACTGATTATTGGTGTATTAAAAAACACTGCTAAGAAACCACTGTTTACAGCAGAAGAACGAGTAAAACTTATTGAATTAGCGATTAAGGATATTCCAGATTTACCACCAGTGAAGGTAGAAGCCTTCGATGGATTATTAGTTAATTTTGCAAAAGAAAAAAATGCATCAATTATTGTAAGAGGATTAAGGGCTATCACAGATTTTGAATACGAACTACAAATAGCACAGACCAATCATAAATTAAACCCTGCAATCGATACTGTGTTTTTTACTACTAGTGTAGAATATTCTTATTTGAGTTCCAGTGCTGTAAGGGAAATTGCAAGTTTTGGTGGAGATATCCAAAAATTTGTTCCAGAGTGCATAGTGCAATCGATCTATGATAAATATAAATCATTAAGGAGTGTATAATATGGGAGCGAGCAGAATAGAACAATTAATAGAAGATATTTATGAGTTTGTAGAAAGTTGTAGAATGCAGCCATTGTCAAGCACTAAGGTGATTGTACCCAAAGATGAATTGTATGATCTGCTCGACGAATTAAGGCTTAGAACTCCAGATGAAATAAAACGTTATCAAAAAATTATTGCTAATCGAGATGCCATAATTGCTGATGCAGAGGAAAAGGCGGAGGCAATTCTAGCAAAAACTAGGGAGCAAGCCAATGAAATTTTGAATGAGCATGAAATTATGCAGCAAGCTTATTACCAGGCCAATGAGATGATTATGCAGGCTTCCGAAGAAGCAGATAGACTTCGGAGAGAAGCACAAATGGAGGCGGACCAAATCAGATCTGGTGCCTTGGCATATTCTCAGGAAATTCTTTCTGAAATGGAAAGAGTCTTTGCCAATGCTTATGAAACGGCTCTATCACGGTATGATTCCTTTATCGGCATGCTAAAAGAAAACATGGAAATTGTTAGCAATAACAAGAGAGAAATTGAAGCCCAGCTTTATCCACAAGATAATGCTCAATTACAGTATGATGAACCTTCACAAGAGTACCAAGATGATGACTTTGACTTTGATGAAAATACCTTTTATCAAGAAGAAGAATAAAATTAATGATATAGTAGCACTACATAAATTAAGGAAAGTATAAAGGCAAGGAATGCACTCATCAATTTTACAATTGAATAAGTTACAATGGATAGTCTTGTGTCGCCGATTACACTCTTGGTTTGTGCCATTCCGGATAAACCGCCGAAAGAGGTAAGTACGGAAACCAGGACTATTTTTACATCGTCGGATAGGGGCATTTTACATACTTGGTTAATCCCAGTGGTAATTTCAAGTAAGCCCATTAGAACTGCCTTGGTATAAACCATTCCAGGAAGGGCTTCTTTAATGATCTGAGCCATTATGGAAAAGAGAATAATATAGCCACCGATTTTAGTCACCACTTCAAAACCGTTCATAATGGTATTGTCCACGATTTCAAAGCTAATGTTTTTTCGCATATCTTTATTTTGTTTGCTTATGGCTAGCTCATGATCTGGCTTTTGATTATGCAATTCCAAATGANTAGAGGATTCTTGATTTTGATTCAGAGGATTTAGGGAGGCGGCTTTTAGCCTAGGTGTAATCTTTTTGTCTTCTCTTTTTTGGGATATGTAGCGATAGATTAAGCCGCTGATGATTGCTGCTCCGTAAATGATAACGAATAAGGAATATTTAATTCGGGGAAGCTTTAATTGAGTAATGGAAATAAACCCAATAATAAACATTGGGCTAGCATTATTGCACATACTAATTAGAAATTGACCCTCTTTCCTCTTAATTTTATCTTCGGATAAAAGGTCTGCAGTGGACTTTGCGCCCATAGGAATTCCGGATAAAAATCCGATGACAATGGGATAACAGGCTTCTGGGCTAACCTTAAATAATTTACCCAGTACTGGGTAGAAGACTTTACTAATTTGCTTTGTTATATTCAGTTGTATCATTAGGTTGGAAACAATAATAAATGGTAGAAGATTAGGCAAAACATTATGAAACCAGAGTAGCAATCCTGTTGTTGCACCTTCATAGGATGCTTTGGGATATAGAATCATGACAATAAGAAATAATAGTATTAGGCCTTTTATTAATTTGTTTGTGGTATTTCCCTTGGTTCGAAGAAATGAGTGTTCCTGTAAATTGAAAATTCTCATAGTGCAACCTCTAGGTGAAGACGTTTATTATAATTTATGATTTTAGATATAGATTATTCAATAATAATATTTTATACTTTAAACAAAATTCAAGAAATCAAAATTTAAAATAAAGGAGAATATGTATGGCAAAGCAAAAAAATCTACCAAAGAGAAATGAGGTTGATCAGCAGTATAAATGGGCAATCGAAGATTTATATCCATCCGATGAAGATTGGCAGAAGGAATATGATTCCTTAATAAATATGCTTCCCCAAGTGAGTGAATATCAGGGGCGTTTATCCAAGTCTGGAGAATTGCTCTTAAAATTTCTTCAGTTAAGAGATGAAGTAGGAAAGCTTTTGGAAAGGGTATACGTATATGCCAATCAGAAGTATCACGAAGATACCTCGAATGCTACCTATCAAGATTTATCTAGCAAGGCCAATCGGATTGCGGTACAAGTGGAGAGCGCCTTATCTTTTGCTACCCCAGAAATCTTATCCATTCCTGAAGAGGCTGTTGCACAATTTAAGATGGATACTCCAGAGTTAAAATTATATGAATTTTATCTAAAGGATATTTTGAGGAGAAAACCTCATGTTTTATCGGCGGAAATGGAAGCCTTGTTGGCGGATGCTGGTGAAATAGCCGAAGCACCTGATAATATTTTCTCTATGTTTAATAATGCTGATATAAAATTTCCTGAAATTAAGGATGAACATAATGAAACGGTAAAAATCACCCATGGAAGATTTGGTCAATTGTTGGAAAGTAGTGATCGAAGAGTTCGAAGGGAAGCATTTGAAGGAGTATATGCTACCTATCATAGTTTCCGAAATACCTTGGCAGCAGCTTTTAGTGCCAATGTAAAACAGGAAGTGTTTTTTGCCAAAACAAGAAAATACAATTCCAGTCTAGAGAAAGCTCTTGATGGATCCAATGTACCAGTGGAAGTATATAAGAATCTCATTGCCGCTGTTCATGAAAACATGGGCTTGATGCACAGATATGTGAATTTACGTAAGAAAGTACTAGGCTTGGATGAACTTCATATGTATGATCTTTATACTCCCTTAGTTCAGGATGTCAAGATGGAAATTCCCTTTGAAGAAGCGAAGAATCTAGTAATCAGTGGTTTGGAGCCCTTAGGGGAAGAATATAGAAAAATATTAATTGAGGGCTTTAATAACCGATGGATTGATATCTACGAAAATGAAAACAAACGGAGTGGGGCATATTCTTGGGGCGCTTATGGAACCCATCCCTATGTTTTATTAAATTATAATGATACCTTAAACAATGTCTTTACCTTAGCCCATGAAATGGGCCATGCGATTCATAGCTATTATTCGGACCGAGAACAACCCTATGTATATGCTGGTTATAAGATTTTTGTGGCAGAAGTGGCATCTACCTGTAATGAGGCTCTACTAATTAATCATATGTTGAAGACGACGGAAGATCCAAAGAAAAAGGCTTATTTGATTAATCACTTCCTTGAGAAATTTAAGGGCACAGTTTACCGTCAGACAATGTTTGCAGAATTTGAAATGATTACTCATGAAATGGTGGAAAAGGGAGAAAGTCTGACTGCCGATGTTCTTTGTAAGATTTATCATGATTTGAATCTTGCATATTTTGGTGATGGCATTGTGATTGATAAAGAAATTGATATGGAATGGGCNAGAATTCCTCATTTCTATAATGCCTTTTATGTTTATCAATATGCCACTGGATACAGTGCTGCCATAGCCNTATCNAGGAGAATTTTAAATGAAGGTAGTCCAGCTGTGAATGATTATATTCGTTTCCTAAGTAGTGGAAGTTCAAACTATCCAATCGAATTATTGAAAGAAGCTGGGGTTGATATGAGTACCAAGGAACCAGTAACGCAAGCCTTAAAACTCTTTGAAGAATTGTTGGATCAAATGGAAGAGTTAATCGGTTAAGAAGTTACTATTTATATGTTTAAAGATATGTTTAAAAAAGTTTTATAGATAAGTAGCCGTCATCTTCATATCTTTTCATAATTTTTATTAGCAAAAAAGAGTAAGCGAAAATAAGATTATATCGTTTACTCTTTTTTTCTATAAATCTCGGATATTTCTTATTTTAATCGATGATAGTTATTCCATGTTGATATTCATTGGGAATTATGGTCTGGTATTTATGGTATACCATCTGATTGTATACATGGGCAGCGAAGATATCTTCCGATAGCATTTGCATTCCCATGGAATCCAATTGATGTGAAGCCTTTGATGGCTTTGTTATTATTGGTAGAGCTCCTTTTTCTTCCATGGAACGAAGCAGGTGGGAAGCTTCTTTTTTTATGCCTAGAATCCTAGCATAGGGAACATAGCCCTTTTGATTGTATTCCGTGAATTGGCTCTTTTTTATATTTAACAGGAGATGGATTAGAGATCGGTTAATCCGAGTCAATGTTAGGTTTTTGCTTTTTAGTTCTTGGGCTAGTTGAGTAAAGCTTAAATTATAGTTCCTGAGATTTTTCATACGGTTAGCCAAATCACTGGTGATATCCACATAAGTTGTTAAGGATCTGCTATCTTCCGACAAGAGCTTATATTGTATAATCTGAGAGAAATCATCCTCGGTGATGGGAAAGGTTTTCTGATAATCTTTCTCTAAAAGTTCGTATACATTTTCAGGGATACTGGCTTTGATATGGGACAAGGCACTGATACAGTCATTGCTTGTGCTAGGAAGAGACCTTGGCTTCTTAGGATCGGTGTTATGGATTTTGTTACGGATTGCGGTTGCCGAACTAATGGTAGTATCCTTATTTGCCTCTGAATCAATAGCTAATTCCCTATCATGGTAATGGGCGCTCTTTCGCTTTATGGTAATTGGCTGAATGGGAGAGGAAAGACATTTTAAGGCCTTCATATATTCAATACCTAAAATATTATTGGGTTCTGTCAGCACAGAAAGGAATCCCTGCTGATCCCCCTCCTGATCACTCTGGGTAAAATACTGATGCAAGGTCTTCATTCTGGCATGGGGGTAGGATAAACCAGTCTTTAATAATTCGCTCATGGTTTTATCATAATCCCTGGGCAAGTTGGTAAAAAAGTCAGCCGCATTCTTTAATAAGGAGAGATCGCCAACCTCGCTTCCAAAACAAAGATAATCCACAATTCCTGTTTTATTTAATAGGGAAACTGCACCAAGGGCAAAATATTCTGCACTGGCTGTGGCATAGCAAACGGGAATTTCTAGAACTAGGTCAACTCCATTCCTTAAGGCCATGGCGGTACGACTGTATTTGTCAATAATGGATGGGCTGCCCCTTTGAACAAAATTACCGCTCATGACAGCTATGACATAATCGGCATCACAAATCCTTTTGGCTTCCTCGATATGATGTTTGTGACCATTATGGAAAGGATTATATTCTGTAATTAATCCAACAACTTTCATTATCTTCTCCTTTATAGTTACATGCCATATCATTCCTTGATAAGCATAGGGAGTATTTCTACCTATATAAAAGGATGAAAAAAGCATGGATTTATTTTTTAGACATGTTATAATAATAATGTTGATGACCTTGAAGACCAATACTGGAAAGAATTCTTAGGTCTGATGATATACTTGGATCATATCATCAGTGATTTTCTATGTCAATAATTCGTATCAAAGATAAGAATTGGAATAAGTCAAGTATCCTTAAGAGGATCCAAAGTAAATGTAGATCAAAATGAGGATCCAATGTGCATTTCTTGCATTATAGGGGATTATGGCGAATTTTAATGAAAGGTACTTGTAACCCTGGGGAAAAAGTTTTATAATTAAATTTATGGGTTTTATAATTAATGTACATACTATTAATAATAGATGAAATAGGAAGGAGAAAGCATCATATGGGATTTATTGATGTAATCAAAGAAAGAGCTAAGAAAGACATTAAAACAATTGTATTGCCTGAGACAGGTGACAGAAGAACCTTAGAAGCTGCTGCCACAATTTTAGAGGAGGGCATTGCAAATATCATTCTGATTGGTAATCCGGATGAAATCAAGAAAAATGCAGAAGGTTTGGATTTGACAAAAGCAAACATTGTAGACCCAAATTCAAGCGAAAAACTGCAATCCTATATAGATTTGCTTGTGGAATTAAGAAAAAGTAAAGGAATGACTCCAGAACAGGCAAAAGAACTGTTAACTAAGGATTATTTATATTATGGTGTTACCATGGTGAAAGCAGGAGATGCAGATGGTATGGTGGCCGGGGCAGTGAATTCAACTGCTAATGTACTTCGTCCATCACTACAAATTCTAAAAACAAAGCCAGGTACAAAATTAGTATCCGCCTTTTTCGTAATCGTTGTACCTAATTGTGAATTTGGCGCAGATGGCACATTTATTTTCTCCGATTCTGGTCTGGTTCAGAATCCAAATGCGGAAGAATTAGCTGCCATTGCAGGAAGTAGTGCAAAGAGTTTTGAATTATTAGTGGAAAAAGAGCCGATTGTAGCCATGTTGTCCCATTCAACCAAAGGTAGTGCAAAACATCCAGATGTTGATAAGGTAATCGAAGCTACGAAGATTGCAAAAGAATTGTATCCAGATATTAAGCTGGACGGTGAATACCAATTGGATGCAGCTATTGTACCTAGTGTAGGCGCTTCCAAGGCTCCTGGTAGCGATATTGCAGGAAAAGCCAATGTTCTTATTTTCCCTGATCTAGATGCTGGTAATATCGGATATAAATTGGCTCAAAGATTAGCAAAAGCAGAAGCATATGGACCAATCACTCAAGGAATTGCGAAACCGGTGAATGATTTATCAAGAGGTTGTAGTGCTGAGGATATCGTAGGGGTAATCGCCATCACAGCAGTTCAGGCTTCCGCCAATGAATAATAATAATAAAGTTAAGCAGTGATTAACAAATCAAAAAGCTTTTGAAAATATAAAGTGAGGTATAGTCAAATGAAAGTATTAGTTATTAATTGTGGTAGTTCTTCTCTAAAATATCAGTTAATCGATTCGGATACAGAGCAAGCATTAGCGGTTGGTATCTGTGAAAGAATCGGACTTGACGTAAGTTATTTAAAACACACTCCTGCAGGACAGGACAAGATTACTATTGAAACAAAAATGGAAAATCATGAAGTAGCAATTAAAATGGTTCTTGATGCTTTAACGGATGAAAAATACGGAGTGATTAAATCCTTAGATGAAATCAGTGCTGTGGGCCATCGAGTTGTTCATGGTGGTGAAAAATTTGCTTCCTCTACAATTATTGATGATGAAGTTGTTAAGGCAATCGAGGAATGTAATGATCTTGCTCCCCTGCATAACCCTGCGAATCTTATTGGAATCAGAGCCTGTCAAAGTCTTATGAAAGGGGTTCCTATGGTTGCAGTATTTGATACTGCCTTCCATCAGACCATGCCTCCAAAGGCTTACCTTTATGGACTTCCTCATGAATACTATGATAATTATAAGATTAGAAAGTATGGTTTTCACGGAACTAGCCACAGTTATGTTTCCAAGCGTGCAGCAGAGTTTTGTGGCCTAGATCTTGAAAACTCAAAGATCATTGTAAATCACTTGGGTAATGGTGCAAGTATTACAGCAGTTTTAAATGGAAAGTCCATTGATACCAGTATGGGCTTTACTCCCCTAGCAGGTTTAGTTATGGGAACCAGAAGTGGTGATATTGATCCTTCCATCATTGAATACATTTCCAAGAAAGAAAATAAAAACATCGACGAAATTATGAATTTATTAAATAAGCAATCCGGTGTTTGGGGAATGTCAAATGTTTCTAGTGACTTCCGTGATCTTAATGCAGCCATGGATAGTGGTAATGAATTAGCCATTACAGCCTTTGAGGTATTTGTATACCGTGTTGCAAAATACATTGGTGGATATGTAGCAGCTATGAATGGTGTAGATGCCATTGCATTTACCGCTGGTGTTGGCGAAAATGACTGGAAAGTAAGAGAGATGGTTTGTGAATACCTAGGTTATTTAGGAGTAACCATTGATAAAGAAAAGAACATGGCTAGAGGCGAAGAAATCATGTTAACCGCTCCAGATTCTAAGGTAAAAGTATGTATTATTCCTACCAACGAAGAGCTGGCAATCGCTAGAGAAACAGTGGCTTTACTATAATATTTTTCGCAATATAACCATTGACAAATAATAACACAGTAGTTATAATACTATAAGTGCGTTGAAATCCTTCGAATCCTGACGGGCTGACCGCCTCTTTGGAATTCGTTTAATCGGATTGGAGAGATTAATATGCTAATATCTTTGTCTGAGATCATGACTACGAAGGATAAAGTTGTACAGGCCAGAGTTCCGATTGATCTGGATCGTTTTGAATTCCAAGGAGAATCCTATGAGTTTCAAAAGAAGGATTCGATGGAACTTACGATTACTAATCTTGGAAACAAGAAAGTTTTAATCGAAGGCGGTACAGATCTTTCTCTAAAACTTTTCTGTAGTAGGTGTTTAAAGGAAGTCGTATATCCGATGAACATAAGTGTTTCTAAGGAGATTGATTTCAATCTTACGGAAGAAGAACGAACAGAAGATTTAGATGAAACGAATTATATTATTGGATACAATCTGGATGTAGATACATTAGTCTATAATGAAATTTTAATAGGTTTTCCGCTGAAACTATTATGCGACGAAGGCTGCAAAGGAATTTGTAAGAATTGTGGAGCAAATTTGAACGAGAAGACCTGTGACTGTGATAACACAGAATACGATCCCAGAATGTCAGTAATCCGAGATATCTTTAATAATTTTAAGGAGGTGTGACAATGTCTATCTGTCCAAAGAACAAATCATCGAAAGCTAGAAGAGACAGCCGTAGAGCTAATTGGAAAATGACTGCTCCTAATTTGGTGAAATGCAGCAAATGTGGAGAACTTATGGTTCCTCATAGAGTATGTAAGGCTTGTGGTTCTTACAACAAAAAGGAAATAATTTCCGCAGAATAATGAAAATAAATCAGGGGTTATCGCAGTAATTGCGATAGCCCCTTTTTGCATAATCTTGTACTATTTTAACTTGTTGAGATGATGAAAAATATGTTTTACATACTTTATTAGGTTTTCTTCCTGTAATAAAGAATCTGTATGGACTTGCAAATAGGTGGTTTTATCCTTTAAATTTTCTTTGAAATAAGGAGTCATCAAGGGTTCGAATTGAGGTACAAAGATACCGGTTTTTTTAACATAACAGTTTGCCGGTTTTGCTTTTTCCCGAAATTCTTTCTCTACATAAATGGCAAGGCTCTTATGAACAACAGAATCTTCTTTTGGAAGATAGAAATAGTCCTTATAGTTGTCATAGAAATGTTTTAATTCGCCCTCAAAAATCTTGATATAGAGAGAGGCCTCGGAACCATCTGCACGAAATTGAATAATTTCATTGCCACAGGAAATCCTGCTGGGTAGCATGGAATGTAATTTCAATTGAATAATAAAATATTCTCCCTCCACAAGGGCTTGTAGAATATGAAAGGGTTTTTCAAACAAATCCACATAATGGAGGATGGAACTAATTCCTACCAGACCCTTTAAATCATCCTCATTATGAAGCAATAATAGATCTAATAATTCTTCTGCTTCTGAGGATGGATTCTCCTTGGTTGCTTTAAGCCGACTTTTCTTTAAGTGTTCTATATTTCTTTTTCCAAGATAGCTTTGATATACCTCAATCAAATCTCCACCACTGTAAACATCCTTACGGGCGATTTTTAGAAAGTTTTCTACGGTTTTTTGTTTGTAATTGCTTAGTTTTAATAACTTCTTATAAGGAGTAATTTTTTTATATAAATCAAGGCTTTCCATATGGTCAAAATTGTAGTTTAGGTGAAATTGCCTGCACTTTTTAAGGAGATAGGGAACATCAAAACCAGCACCATTATAATGGATCAAGACATCATAATCCTGGATAAATTCAAAAAAAGCTCTAATTAAGCGAATTTCCTCCTCAATTCCTTCAGAGAACCATTGGATTAAATGAAAAGAAGCCTCCTTTATGTAGATGCAACCAATCAGATACAAATAGCTGGTTTTAGCATCTAGTCCGGTGGTTTCAATATCAAAAAAAACCATACGATTCAGGTCGTATTCCTGGCCAAAAGAATAATTTAATTGTAAATCAACTGGAAATTCTCTGATTATCATAGGAACTCCTTTTCTATATCAATACAAAATAGTTAAAATACAAAATAGATAAGATACAAATAAGCGAATACCAAAAATATGATAATATACAAAATAAAACAAAGCAGATAAAATACAAAACAGTTTAGTACGAAAACATCTGATAAGGGACTATGTAGGTATTTTATCATAGGGCTGGTAAAAAGAATAGAGAAAAACTTTATGTAGAAATCATTAATTTTTGATTAAATGTGAAATGGCCATGATTGATTTACTATTCAAATATGTTAATATTATCTATAAAGTTAGCTATTTAAGGGGTTTTGAATATGTGGACTATGATTCTATTTGGGGAAGAATTTTATTACATATTCTACATTTTTCTGATTTATGGGTTTTTTGGTTGGATTTATGAGTCTAGTTTGGTTTCTATTAAAAAGAAGTCAATGATTAATCGTGGCTTTTTAAAAGGACCCATCATTCCGATTTATGGTTGTGGTGCATTATTCATTTACCTAGCTTTTTGGGAAATCAGAGATCACAGGTGTTTGGTCTTTCTTGGTGGTGCCTGCCTAGCAACTTTACTTGAGTATGTTACCTCCCTAATCATGGAACTGATCTTCCATACAAGGTGGTGGGATTATAGCAATTATCCTTTCAATCTTGGGGGAAGGGTGAGCCTCTTGGTTTCCCTATTTTGGGGTCTATTGTCCGTCTTAATGATGGGGTTATTCCAGCCAGGAGTGAATAAAATCATTGAAACCATACCAAGAAGTGCTGGAGAAATGATTGGTTTTCTTATATTCCCCCTGTTTATTGCCGATATTGTATATGCCGTGATTAATTCCATTAAATTTGATCGCATTCTGGGTAAAATATCAAAACTTAGGCAGGATATATTTGATTATGTTGTAGAAACTAAGCTCTATGAAACTGGTGAAGAAATTGTTGAAAGACTCTCTGATTTACGATTAATTGGAATTTTGATAGAAATTAAAATGTCTTTAGAAAAAAAGATACATAATTCTAAAACAAATAAACATAAATCAGATTCGAAACCATTAAATCCAGAGGATGATAAGAAATTAAAAGAATTCTGGCATCGGTATCAAAGCATGAAAATGCATAAGGAACATATTAGATTTCTGCGAGCCTTCCCGTCTATGAAGGTTGGAAAAAGACAGGCTGCTTTGAGTGATTTGAGAGAAAAAATGACAAGGAAGGGAGTACGTGAATTGAGTAAGGATCTGAAAGAAGAGGTAACAGGTAGAATTAAGAGCTATTTAAGTGGTTTTTTAAGGGTTACCATTGTTGGCTTATTGGTTCTTATACAATTTATTTTAATTATCTATCTGTCATACAAATTAAGAGGTTATACAGTATATATCTATTCCTTTATTCAGGTGTTAAGTATTATCATAATCATAGGCCTAATCAACGATAATCGGAATACTTCTTATAAGGTTAGCTGGATTTGTATTATTGCAGCATTTCCGATTACGGGTCATATTATGTTCATGCTATGGGGAAATCATAGAAGAAAAAAGATCGATAATCTGTTATTAAGTAGATTGAAACGAGGAACAGAGTTTTTAACCTTTGATCCCGACATTATGAAATCCTATAGGGAAAAGTATCCAACCAAAAGTCGTTTGGCAAGTTATTTGGAGGGGAATCATTTTCCTTTGTTTAAGAATAATCAGATTACCTATTATTCTATGGGAGAGGATATTTTCAAAGCCATATTTGAGGACATTCAAAATGCAAAAAAGTTTATCTTAATTGACTTTTATATTGTGGGAGAAGGAGTTCTCTGGGATCGATTACACGAATTATTATATAGAAAAATAAAAGAAGGGGTCAAGGTGAAATTTCTATATGATGATTTTGGTGCCATGCTTCGAACCCCCAAAAATTTTAAAAGAACCTTAGAAAGTGAAGGGTTTGAAATCAGAGTCTTTAACCCGATCCATAAATATACCGATAAATTATATTTAAACTATCGTTCCCATCAAAAAATCATAGTGGTGGATGGAAATATTGGCTATACAGGGGGCATGAATCTGGCCGATGAATATGTCAATATCGTAAATCGATTTGGTAAATGGAAGGATAATGGAATTCGTCTAGTAGGGGATGCCGTATGGGGCTTAACCGTTACCTTCCTGCAAATGTGGGAGGCTTGTGAAGGTTGTGGAACTGTTGATTATGATGAGTTTCGNCCTACGGAAACATTTGAAGAAAATGATGTATACTGTCAGGTAATCTCCGATGGACCAGCCAATAATCCAAGAAATCCAGTAGAAAATACCTATAAAGTAATCTCCGATGGACCAGCCAATAATCCAAGAAATCCAGTAGAAAATACCTATAAACAGATGATGTATTATGCTAAGAAGGTATTGTACATTACTACACCATATCTTATAATTGAAGATGATATGAGAAATGCCTTAATTACTGCAGCAAAAAGTGGTGTTGATGTTCGAATTATTACACCCTACATTCCAGATAAGAAAAATGTTAAAATCCTTACCAATTATAACTATGGTCCACTTTTAGCGGCGGGAGTACGAATTTTTGAATACACTCCTGGATTTATTCATGCTAAGACCATCTTAACAGAAGATTTGGCTATTGTAGGAACCATTAATATGGATTATCGAAGTTTCCATCTACAATATGAATGTGGAGTTCTTATTTCCAATAATGAAGTNGTTGATGTNATTCGCCAGGATATCTTAGACACCATAGAACTTTGCAAGGAAGTAACNTATGAGGAATGGAAGGTAAGACCCCTTTATATTAAGTTATATCAATTGGTTTTAAATTTGTTTTCAACTTTAATGTAATGATCTAGTACTGTAGTGGAAAGGAGCCCCTATGTATACCAATGTGTGTAAGCATTGTCGTAAGATATTTAAATCCAGGTTTAAGACCTATTCCTGCCAGAATTGTAAAAAGATAGACAATGACCATTTTGATGACATTGAGGCCTATTTGAAGGAATATCCCAACAGTAATGCGCTGCAAATTTCAGAAGCCCTAGGGATTACAGCTTTTGAAGTGTTATATTATCTGAAGGAAGGAAGATTAAATATTTCCAGGGGAAATTTTGAGAAACTTTCGGATTGATTTTTGATAGAATTACTTTGATTACCAACCACCAATGAATGGAAAGAGGTGCCTGGATGATTGGATATTTGAAAGGTGAATTAATTGATATTAAAGAAAATTATATCGTCTTGGAGGTAGGGAATATTGGTTATGAAATTTTCCTACCATCCTCGGCCATATTATTACTTCCCTCTAGAGGGAGTGATTTGAAGGTTTATACATATATGCAGGTAAGGGATGATGGAATTAGTCTCTTTGGTTTTCTTAGCCAGGACGATTTGGATATCTTCAAGCTGTTAATTACGGTCAATGGAATAGGACCCAAAGGTGCTCTGGGAGTCTTATCAGGCATTTCAGCGGATGAGCTTCGATTTGCCATCTTAGCAGAGGATGTGAAGAAACTCTCTACAGCTCCCGGAATTGGTAAGAAAACAGCCAGTAAAATAATCTTGGAATTAAAAGATAAGTTGAATCTGGAAACTGCCTTTGAACAAACATTGGCCAATGAATCTATAAAAGCTGAGGGGCATGACATCTCAGGAAAAAGAGAAGAGGCAATTCAAGCCCTCACTGTCTTGGGTTATTCTAGTACCGATGCCTTCAAGATTGTAAATCAGCTGGAAATTACACCTGAGATGACCTCAGAGGAAATCCTTAAGCAATGTTTAAAGAAAATGTAGGAGTTAAATATGGCAAAGCGAATCATAACAACAGAGTTGATAGAAGAAGACAAAAAAATAGAAAGTAGCTTGCGACCCCAGTTACTGGATGATTATATTGGACAAACTAAGGTTAAGGATAACTTGAAGATCTATATAGAAGCTGCCAAGCAACGAAAGGAATCCCTAGATCATGTTCTTTTCTTTGGACCTCCGGGGTTGGGAAAGACTACCTTAGCAGGAATCATTGCCAATGAGATGGGGGTAAATATTAAAATCACCTCTGGCCCAGCGATTGAAAAGCCAGGAGAGATGGCAGCCATCCTCAACAATCTTCAAGAAGGGGATGTTTTATTCCTTGATGAAATTCATCGATTAAACCGTCAGGTAGAGGAGTTTTTGTATCCGGCTATGGAGGATTTTGCTATCGACATAGTAATTGGAAAAGGGGCAACAGCCAAATCCATCCGTCTGGATTTACCCAAATTCACCTTAGTAGGAGCAACCACTAGAGCAGGGATGCTAACCCCTCCTTTACGAGATCGTTTTGGTGTTGTTAGTCGTCTTGAATTTTACACCATAGATGAATTAAAGGAGATTATTATACGATCAGCATCTGTATTCCAAGTGGAGATTGACGAAGATGGAGCTGAGGAACTAGCTAGGCGCTCTAGGGGAACACCAAGGTTGGCCAATCGCTTACTAAAGAGAGTAAGGGATTTTGCACAAGTAAAATATGACGGAAAGATTACCAAAAAGGTAGCGGAATTTGCCTTGGATTTATTGGAGGTTGACAAATTAGGATTGGATCATATCGACAGGGAAATTTTGTTGACCATGATCGATAAATTTGGTGGAGGACCCGTAGGGATTGAAGCGGTAGCCACTACAATCGGTGAGGATGTGGGAACCGTGGAAGAAGTATACGAACCCTATCTAGTCCAAAATGGGCTTATCTTAAGAACCCCAAGAGGTAGAGTGGCCTCTGATTTGGCATATCGGCATATGGGTAGGGAAATGCAGCAAAATAATAATTAAGATAGCTTGTACAAGTTTAAATCTTAAGTTATAATATTCACAATAAGGAGATTTGGTTTGAAGAATCTTACTGGTTTCCAAAGAAAAACGGGGGGCAAACTATGAATAAGTATCATGATATTGAAGTAATAATTAACAATAAAAGATACACTTTAAGTGGGTATGAAAGTGAAGAATATTTACATAAGATCGCTTCATATATCAACAATAAGCATAATGAATTCCGTAATAAAGATGCATATAAGTTTTTGGATTCCGAGTCAAAGAATATACTTATTCAAATTAATATCGCGGATGATTATTATAAACTGATGGAAAAATTCAAGGAATTGGAAGAGGATAACGAAGCAAAGAGCAAAGAGATCTTTGAATTAAAACATGAAATGGTTACCACACAGACAAAATTAAATTCTTCCCTGCAGGAAATCGAGGATTTAAAACAAGAGCTCAATGAAGCCCAGAAGAAAATTGTCCGTTTGGAAACTGCTTTAGGAGAAGCGAAAAACAATCGTAAATGAAGTTTTATTAAGACCACATTGTCCAAAATCAAAAATACATTCATGAGAACATGAAATGTTGTGATTGATTTTGGGCATTTCTATTTATATAATGATTGAAGGTAATATGTCATGAAGCAAGTAATGGCAGATAAAAAGGGCGTTTGATAGCCCTAATATATGAAATATGAAACTTGAGATGAATAGAAATAGACGACATGAGTTTATCTATGAAAGGTATGGTTAAGATGGAGAAGCAAATTGAAATATTGGCGCCTGCAGGCTCCTACGAAGGAATGAAAGCGGCCATGAATGCCGGTTGTGATGCGGTTTATATAGGAGGAAATAATTTTGGAGCAAGAGCCTATGCCAATAATTTAGATCAAAAGATGTTATTACATGCGATTGATGAAGCGCATATACGCAATAAAAAGCTCTATCTTACTGTCAACACCCTAGTAAAAGAAGAAGAAAGAATTCATTTGTTATATCAATTTTTAGAGAAGTTATATCTACAAGGTCTGGATGCTGTGATTGTTCAGGATGTTGGTGTCATGCATTTTATTCATAGGCATTTTCCAGGGCTAGCCATTCATGCCAGTACCCAGACTACTCTGACCATGGGTCAGGGAGCCAATTTACTAAAGGAAACAGGGGTCACAAGACTGGTAACCGCAAGAGAACTTTCCTTTGAGGAAATAAAAAATATTCGTAAAAATACAGATTTAGAGATAGAAACCTTTGTGCATGGGGCTCTTTGTTATTGCTACTCCGGACAATGCTTAATGAGTAGTATGATTGGTGGAAGAAGTGGGAACCGTGGTCGTTGTGCGCAACCTTGCCGCATGCCCTATCAATTTTTATACGATGGGAAAATCATATCTTCAGATAAAGAAAAATATTTGCTGAGTCCCAAGGATATTAGTACCCTTACCCTAATTCCAGATTTGGTGGATGTAGGAATTGATAGCTTTAAAATTGAGGGAAGAATGAAACGGCCAGAATACGCAGCATTGATAGCCAATATCTATCGGAAATATGTAGATCTGTATTTGGAGATAGGGAGAGAAAAATATCAAGAATTTGTTCAAAGCAAAGATTTCAAGGAGGATATGATTCGTCTGATGGACATTTATAACCGAGGCGGTTTTTCCACAGGATATGGAAAAACCTATCATGGGAAAGCTATGATGTCCATGGAAAGACCAAATCACAGTGGAGTCTATATTGGTAAAGTAAAATCAATCAAGGGCAAAGAAGTATCGATTGCTTTGGAGGAAGATGTTAATGGACAGGATATCCTGGAAATTAGAGATTCCGATAAAGATGGTTATGAGTTTACCTTAAAAGATTCCCAATCAAAAGGGACTGTACTACGAATTGTCGCAGGTAAACGTCCTGTATTTATAGAAGATAAGAATGGAAAGAAAAAGATTTATAAAGAACCATTCATCCGTGTTGGTGATAGGGTATACCGTACAAAGAACAATCAATTATTAGAAGAGATAGCAAGAGACTATATCCAAAAGGATAAAAAACAAGAAATCCATGGCATCTTAAAGGCGAAATTGGGTCAGAGATTGGAACTTACCATTGGTTTAGGAGAGGTTTCTGTTACAGCCTACCATAATGAAGTTCAGGTAGCATTAAAGCAACCCATGACTGCAGAAAAATTAAAAGGTCCCATTATGAAGACTGGTGATACCCTCTTTACATTTGAAGATTCATTGGGGAATGATAATCTGAAGATTAAGCAAGACGATAAGGTATTTGTACCAGTTGCATGGCTCAATGAAATTCGAAGAGAGGCAATACAAAAACTGGTGGAAGCTTTAGCCCAAAGATTCCGCAGGGATGAAAAAGAAATTGTAGTTTTTCACAATCATATGGATCAAAAGGAAGAAAGGGATGACCAACCATGGGGACTTTGCGTGGCTGTCCAAAGTCAGGAGCAGTTTGATGTGGCACTATCCTATTCAGAGATTAGTACCATCTACTGTGACTATGATTCCTTTGAGGTGGCAGAGATGATCCAAATGGCCAAGGCAGCATGGAAAGAGAATAAAGGAATATCTATCCTATTGCCTCACATCTGTCGGCCTTCTGTATATGATAAGTTAAAAAAGGATATATTGACATTAGTTGAAGGCTGTGAAATTACTAGCTTTATTATGAAAAATTTTGAAGAAGTAGCCTTGTTAGAATCGTTAAAGATAGATAGATCAAGGTTTGTTTTGAATTATAACATGTATATTTTTAATCAGGAAGCCAAAGAGTTTTGGAAGGAGCAAGGAATTAATCACTTTACGGCTCCTGTGGAACTAAATTATGGGGAAATGATGTCTCTTGGTGTAACCGATTGTGATTTCATGGTTTATGGGCATATACCCCTTATGGTATCTGTTCAATGTTTGATGGAAAGTACCAATGGGTGTCAACGGTGTAAAGGGAAAGGAAAAAATCAGGGGTATCTGATCGACCGACTGGGTACTAAATTTATCGTTCAAACCAATTGTAATGGTTGCTATAATTACATTTATAATAATCATGCCTTATCCCTCTTAAAGCATAGAGATGAGGTTCTGAAGCTAAGACCTAAGAATCTGCGTCTGGATTTTACCATTGAATCAAAGACCACTACCAAAGAGATCTTAGATGCCTTCATAAAGGGATATGTTTATGATCTTAATGTTTCCTTGGAAGATCATCAATATACAACGGGGCATTTTAAAAGAGGTGTGGAGTAAGAGATTATGGATTTGGAATAAGAGATTTGAAACTGTAGTAAGAGATTATGGATTTGGAATAAGAGATTTGGGAATTGTAGTAAGAGATTTGGGAACTGTAGTAAGAGATTATGGATTTGGAATAAGAGATTTGGGAATTGTAGTAAGAGATATCGGATCTGGAGTAAGAGATTATGGATTTGGAATAAGAGATTTGGGAACTGTAGTAAGAGATATCGGATCTGNAGTAAGAGATTATGGATTTGGAATAAGAGATTTGGGAACTGTAGTAAGAAATATCGGATCTGGAATAAGAGATTCCGGATCTGGAACAAGAGATTATGTAGTTAGATCTAAGAGATTTGGGAGCTGTAGGATTGGAAGGTGATAAGAATGCGCGTCATTGTGGAATTAACAAAATATATATTGATTTTACTCATGGGCATTTATACTTATTTCGCCTTCAATGTTTATCGATATAAATCAAAAAGAAAACAAGATATCGTCTATGCATTCCTATCCATCATCGTTTTCTTTGTACATTTTATTGGATATGCAACCCTTTATCTGCAATCAGGAAGTATTAGGCTAGTATTTTTATATCTTGGTGAACTGATTTTCTTTGTTCTGCTTTTGATTTTATACCGAATTTTATATCCAAAGATGTCTAGAATTTTAATGAGAAACATGATGATCTTATTGGCCATAGGTTTTATTATTCTGACTAGATTATCTTTTGACAAGGCTTTTCGCCAGGTCATTTTCGTGGGATTCGCAAGCCTTTTATCTTTGGGTATTCCGTTGATGATAAGAAAAATCGATTGGTTTAATAAGTATGGATGGCTTTATGGCATGATTGGAGTAGCCTTACTAATCATTGTATTAGTGGCAGGTACGACCTATTATGGTGCTACCAACTGGTTGGAGATCGGTAAACTTAAATTCCAACCCTCTGAGTTTGTTAAGATCGTTTATGTAATCAGTATTGCCTCCTTGTTCCAAAGGAATACGGAATTTAAACAGGTTTGTTTGGTTACTACTTTGGCTGCGATTCATGTATTGCTTTTGGTATTTCAAAAAGATTTGGGTGGCGCTTTAATTTTCTTTATCACCTATTTGTTTATGCTCTTTAGTGCAACAAATAAGCCGGCCTACCTATTTACTGGTCTGGCGGGGGGAAGTTTGGCATCCTATATAGCCTATCATTTATTTTACCATGTACGTGTAAGAGTGATGGCTTGGCAGAATCCTTTTAAATATATTGATAATGAGGGTTATCAAGTATCCCAGTCCCTCTTTGCCATAGGAACCGGTGGATGGTTTGGTATGGGCTTAAAACAAGGGATGCCAACGGATATACCAGTTGTGGATAGTGACTTTATCTTTTCTGCGATTTCCGAAGAGTTTGGGGGACTATTTGCACTATGCTTGATCTTAATTTATGTTAATTGCTTTGTAGCCCTGATTAATATAGCCATGAAAAACAAAGATCCCTTCTATCGCCTTACCACCTTAGGATTTACTATTATGTTTGGTTTTCAGGTCTTTTTGTGCATCGGAGGTGTGATTAAGTTTATCCCTTCCACCGGTGTTACCCTCCCATTGATTAGTTTGGGAGGAAGTTCCATAACTGCAACCATTTTTATGTTCATGATTGTACAGGGCATTTATATGCGAAGTCATGATGACATGGAAGTAATCAGAAAGGGAAATGATAGGTATGATATCGAAAAAGCATAATGAGTCTCAAAAAGATACCAACCAATCCATCTATAATATTATTTATATTTTTATGGGCTTATTTTTGCTTCTTATCATTTATTTTATCATTTTTTTAACCGTAAAAAGTGATGAAGTCATTAACAATACCTACAATAAGAGACAAGGTGTATTAGCTGAGAGGATTATTCGAGGTGACATCCTATCTGCGGACGGGGATGTTTTGGCAAGAACGGTTATGGATGAGGATGGCATAGAAAGCAGGGAATATCCCTATGGGGAAATATTTGCCCATGTGGTTGGTAGAGCTTCGAAAGGGATGTCGGGAATTGAGCAAACGGAAAATATACGTCTTTTAACCTCAGATATTAATACCTTTGAAAAAATGTATCATGAATTATCTAATATCAAGAGTCCTGGAAACCATGTTATAACGACCTTGGATAGTAATCTTTCGCAAATCGCTTATGATGCTCTTGGAGACAATAGAGGTGCTGTGGTTGTTACGGAACCCAGTACTGGTAAAATTCTAGTCATGGTTTCGAAACCTTCTTATGATCCCAATCGGATCGATGAGCTGTGGGAGGATTTCATGAATGATGAAGGGGACGATTCCCCCTTATTAAACCGTGCTACCCAAGGCCTGTATTCACCGGGATCTACCTTTAAGGTGCTCACCGCTTTGGCCTTTATGAGAGAGTATCCGGATTATATTGATTATGATTATCGATGTGAGGGACACATTGAACACCAGGGAATGGTAATACACTGTAGCAATAAGAAGGTTCATGGAGAAGTAGATCTCACCGAATCCTTAGCAAAATCATGCAATAGTTCCTTCGCCCATATAGCGACGATGCTTGATTTAGACAGTTTTTATTCACTCAACGAGGATTTCAATTTTAATAAAAGTTTACCAGTAAGTATTATCAGTAATCCAAGTAGTTATACCTTAAGGAAGGCTAACTCTAGTATCAAGGAAGCTATGCAGACTGCNATTGGGCAAGGGAAGACCTTAATTACTCCTCTTCATAATGCCATGATTATTTCTACGATAGCTAATGGTGGAGTAATGATGAAACCTTATGTAGTAGATCGAATCGAAAATGCAGAGGGAGAGAGAATAAAAAAATATACACCTCAAATTGCTGCAAAACCCATGACAGCCTATGAAGCCCATTACATTTCAGAAATGTTGAGACAGGTCGTAACCGATGGCACTGCTACGAATTTAAAAAATTTAGAAGTTGAGGCAGCAGGAAAAACTGGTTCAGCTGAAAACATGGGTAAAAAAGCCCATGCTTGGTTTATTGGCTTTGCCCCCGCTGACCAGCCCGAAATTGCTATTAGTGTTATAGTAGAAAATGTCGGATCAGGAAATACACATGCAGTTCCAATCGCAAGAAAGGTATTTGATGCATATTTTGATAATAAGAAATAAAGGATTCGTACTGTTTTTGGTGAGAAACAATCTTAAAATAATCAATAGACTTTAATAGAATAAACATCGTTTTTTAGAGAAAAAAGCAAAATTCTATCAACTTAAGTAAGAGGCATTGTGATATATCAATAAAAACAAGTTGAAAAATTATGCAAAATGATGTATACTTCTATTTAGATAAGATGGCACACCAAAAAACAGGAGGAATTGCGATGATTGAAGCAACGAGCTGTGGTGGTGTAGTTATATTCAGAGGAAAGATTTTATTACTGTATAAGAATTACAAGAACAAATATGAAGGGTGGGTGCTTCCAAAAGGAACTGTGGAAGAAGGCGAAGAATATAAAGAAACAGCGATCCGAGAAGTTAAGGAGGAGACTGGTGCCAATGCTTCCATAATTAAATATATCGGAAAGAGCCAATATTCTTTCAACACACCTCAAAATACAGTATTAAAGGATGTTCATTGGTATTTAATGATGTCTGATAGCTATTACAGCAAACCACAACGGGAAGAATATTTTATGGACTCTGGTTACTACAAATTTCACGAGGCTTATCATATGCTGAAATTTGCTAATGAAAAGCAGATTTTAGAACGGGCTTATAATGAATATCTTGATTTAAAAAAAAGTAACCTTTGGGGTAATAAGAAATATTTTTAATCAAAATTAAGACTGTCCAGAAATGGAACAGTCTTTTTTTGATGTTTAATACCAATGGACGATAAGTCAGTCTAAAATAAAATTTTCAAATCAGAAAATGTAAAAAGAAAAAGCAAAAAGATAAAAAGGAAAAAAGTCCTTTGAAAACCCAAATAAATACAAAGACTTTTACCAGTCAATCGATTCATATTAAAAATCCTCTTTGCCTCATGATTTTAGCTGTTTTATTCCTATATCCGGTTGGAGCCTCTATTTTTCAGTCTTTTTGGAACGGAAGTAATCTAAACATAAAAGGATATGCAGGACTTTTTACGGACTGCTTTATATTTTATCGTTTGTTTTGGAATTCTGTATTTTATGCTAGCATTATCATCTTTTCCCACCCAGTATGAAAGTTTTGACTTATCAGCTAAGGTCTTTCCACCTTCCGATTGAATATAGCCCTGATAGATGTCTTTAACGGAAGAGTTGGAAGGTATTAAAATCACCAAAAAGTCTATTAAATGTATTGTCCATAGTGTATTGAAATACAGAAGCTTTTACATCATCGATTCCAAGGGTAAGATATTTACTAGTCATATCAATGGTATTCAGATTAGAAGATTTATATTGATTGATCATTGCTTTTTCTGCTCTTTTATATGTAAATATACCGATAAATACTACAAAGCATAAAAGAATACTGAATGATAAAACAAGATGAAACCCAATACTATGATAAATCTTAAGATTAAGATTTGCTTTTTCTTCCTTATCCTTCTTTCTTATACTGAACCATTCTTTAAAATAATTCCTAGATGACTTATTGTTAGTTAAATTTTTCATCATAAGTAACCTCCTCATGTTCGTAAATACTTACATTCTAAGGCTTCTTGAATCTTTAAGTCAATGAGTTAAGGATATATAAGGTGTGAAAAAGTAGGATTAAAATAACCCGGAAGATTTTCCTTAGAAAATTTCCGGGTTAAATTTGTTAATTCTATTTGGAATTATGAAAAAACCTTGAAGTACTGCGGATAGAGGGACTCGAACCCTCACGAGTGTTAAGCTCGGCAGATTTTGAGTCTGCTGCGTCTGCCATTCCGCCACATCCGCGTCAACGAAAATTATTGTAGCACAATTGTTTTTAGATTTCAAGTATGAAAATAAAAATATCATAGAAATTAAATGAATATGCCATTTTTATTTTGAAACGTAATATTTCCTTTGATAACGAATGATTTAAGTAAAATATTATTTGAATCATTCGTAAATCATAGGTACATAAGGGTAAAACTAGAACATTTTTAATAGGTGAAATGATGTTTAGGGAAGCTGAAAATTTGACTTTTTCTAGGCAATATGCAATCATTAAAAAAATTCATGATGCCAATTGCAAGAAAAAATATATATGCAATATATGGATTATGTGATAAATTATTATTAGTATCTATGAATTACACTTGATATAGAGGAGCTGCTTATATGAAATGTATCAAGGCGCAAAGCCAGATTACACCATTTATCAATGATCAGCTGGATTTGCAAGAAACCGAAGAATTTATTGATCATGTCCTATCCTGTTCAGAATGCAGGGAGGAGTTAGAGGTGTATTATGCCCTCTTAACCGCTATGAGGCAATTGGACGAGGATAAAAACCTATCCGATGATTATAATCAAGAGTTGGCTAATAAATTGGAGAAGGCGCAGGAGAAAATCATTCATGCAAAATATACATACTATCGGAAAAAGGGTGCATTTATAATATTGGTAATATTGATTGCGTTTTTGATTAATTTAACCTATAAGGAGCAATTCAAAGGAAATCCTGTAAGCAAAAGCACCTTTCGTCTACGAAAGATGTATGGAGAGGAACGATATGAAGAAATCGATTTAATGTTACAGAAGTATTTTGACTTAGAGATAGATTAACGATGTAACTTGATGTGCTGATACCGATTGGAAGGAGGTTTCGTAAGAGTAATATAGTCTTACGGGAATGAGATGGAAAAGAAAGTAGTATTGATTGATGGTCACAGTATATTAAATAGAGCCTTTTATGGGCTACCAGATTTGACAACATCCAAGGGGGAGCATACCAATGCAGTCCTTGGATTTCTAAATATTCTTTTTAAGATAATCGATGAGGAAAAGCCAAATTATTTGGCAGTCGCCTTTGATACCAGTCATCCAACCTTTCGTCACGAGAGGTTTACTGAATATAAGGGGACTAGAAAAGGGATGCCAGAAGAATTAAGGGAACAAGTTCCTGTTATGAAGGAAGTCTTAAAGGCCATGAATATCGCCATATTTGAAAAACCTGGTTTTGAAGCGGACGATATTTTGGGCACCTTAGCAAAGAAGGCGGAAAAGACGGGAAATACGGTCTCCTTGGTTTCCGGAGATCGAGATCTCCTGCAATTGGCTAGTGATAAAATAAAAATAAGAATCCCCAAAACCAAGCGTACTGGAACAGAGATTGAAGATTATTTTGAAAAGGATGTAATCGAACGTTATCATGTTACTCCACAGGAGTTTATCGATATGAAGGGGTTAATGGGAGATTCTTCCGATAACATTCCAGGGGTCCCAGGGATTGGAGAAAAGACAGCAGAAAAACTAATTACCCAATATCATTCCATTGAAAATATCTATGAGCATATCGATGAAATGAAACCAGGAAAAATTACAAATTCCTTGAAGGACAACCGTGAGTTAGCATTTTTATCAAAAGAGTTGGCTACCATTTGCACCGATTGTGATGTGGAATTTAATCTGGATGAAGCCAGTTTGGATCGGATGTTTAATGAGGACGTATATCAAATATTTAAAAGATTGGAATTTAAAAATCTATTATCTAAATTTCAAATGGAATCAGTTCCAATGGAAACAGGCATCGAAGAAGGCTTTGTTTGGGTTAATGATCTGCAAGAAGCCGATAAAATCTTTGATCAAATCGATTTAAAGAGTTCTCATCCAGTGGGCTTTCAGATTGTTGAAGAAAATGGGAAGGTATTGGGAGCCTCCCTTTGCGATACTGAGGAAAAGGTTTATTTTATAGGATGTAATGACACCATTACAGCAGAATATCTAGGTAGAAAAGCATCAAGAATTACCAAGGAAGGGAAGCAATTATCGGTCATTGGATTAAAAGTACAACTTCCATACCTAGGGGTTTGTGAACAAGATCCGGTGTTTGATGCAGCCATTGCGGCCTATTTATTAAATCCCTTGACGGACACTTATCATTATGATGATATTGCGAGAGATTATCTGGGACTAACCATCCCTTCTAGGGAGGATCTCCTTGGTAAAGCATCACTATCCACTGCAATATTGGAAAGTAAGAAAGAGTTTTTATCCTTTGCTTGTTATAGTGCTTATATTGCATATCGCTCGGCTGAACGCCTAAAAGAACTTCTATTACAGGCCGAGATGTACCAGCTCTTTGAAACCGTAGAAATGCCCTTGATTTATACCTTATATGATATGGAAGTTCGAGGGATTCGGGTAAATAAGGAAGCCCTTAATGAATATGGAGATTATCTAGAGGTTGGAATAGGGGAATTAGAAAAGAAAATCTATGAATTGGTGGGAGAAACCTTTAATATTAATTCTCCTAAACAATTAGGAATTATTTTATTTGAAAAATTAAAAATGCCTTTTGCTAAGAAAACAAAAACGGGTTACTCTACAGCAGCAGATATTTTGGAAAAACTTCGTAGCGAACATCCAGTGATCGGAATGATTTTGGAATATCGGCAGTTAACCAAACTAAAATCAACTTATGCAGATGGTTTGGCTGGTTATATCCGTGAGGATGGCCGTATCCATGGAAAGTTCCATCAGACCATAACAGCAACAGGAAGAATCAGCAGCACGGATCCCAACCTTCAGAATATACCGATTCGGATGGAACTAGGTAGAAAAATACGTAAGGTGTTTATCCCGGAAGAAGAATATGTATTCTTGGATGCAGATTATTCCCAGATTGAGCTTCGTGTCTTAGCTCATATGTCTGGGGACGAAAAGTTGCTTCGTGCTTATCAGGAGGAAAAGGATATCCACCGCATCACCGCTTCCGAAGTATTCCATACTCCCTTTGAGGAAGTTACCCCTGCCCAAAGAAGTGATGCAAAAGCAGTAAACTTCGGTATCGTCTATGGAATTAGCTCCTTTGGCTTAGGTCAGGACCTAAATATTTCTAGAAAAGAAGCTGAGAAATACATTGAAAAATATTTTGAAACTTACCCTAAAGTAAAAAGTTACTTGGATCAACTAGTCTTAGATGCCAAAGAAGAAGGTTATTCCAAGACCCTATTTGGCCGTAGAAGACCTATACCAGAGCTATCTTCCAGTAATTTTATGCAGCGCTCCTTTGGCGAACGAGTAGCCATGAATTCTCCGATTCAGGGAACGGCAGCAGATATTATAAAAATAGCAATGATTCGAGTGAACCAAAAGCTGAAGGAAAAAAATATGCGTTCCAGACTCATCCTTCAAATTCACGATGAACTTTTGGTTGAAGCCCATAAGGAAGAAGTGAATGAGGTTGCTGCTATTATGGTGGAAGAGATGGAAAAGGCTGCTAAACTTGATATTCCTTTAGTGGCAGAAGTGAAGCAGGGAAATAACTGGTATGAAGCGAAATAATATATTTCTAGATGTTATATTTATTATACTAGAGGTAAGGTGGGATTGTAATTGAAGATCATTGGCATTACAGGGGGAATTGGCAGTGGAAAATCTTTGGTTGCAAGGATAATGCAAGATAAGTACGGTGCCAGATACATTGATACGGATCAGATTGCCAGAGAACAGATGGAGCCTGGGGGAGCCAGTTATGACGGGGTCGTTCAATATTTTGGTAGAGAGATTTTATTAGAGGATGGAAGAATTGATCGTACAAAATTAGCTCAAATTGTTTTTGAGCAAAAGGATAAACTGCAAAAATTAAATGAGCTTACCCATCCCCAGGTATTAATTGCAGTTAATAATGAGATAGAAAAGGCCAAAGCAGAGGGGAATGTGCCTTATGTTCTCATTGAAACTGCCCTAATGATAGAAGCTGGTTATGATTATATCTGTGACCAAGTTTGGTATGTCCATGCTCCTGAAGAAGAACGAAGAAATCGATTAAAGAAGCATCGCAATTATACCGATGAAAAAATCAATTCGGTCTTTGAGAGCCAAAGGAAAGATCAGGCCTTTCGTCAAAGATACCCCAAAGTGATAGAAAATGTGAAAGGTGTTAAATTCCTAGAGGAACAAATTGAACGATTATTGGATAACCTTTAGCCTTTGGGGGAGTAGATTTTTCGACGGGATTTGACCTTGACAAAATAGGCAAAATGAGGGATACTCAGTTAGAATATCACAAGACTGAGTGACAAAAACAGGGTTAAGATGGGGAAGATTGGATAAGTATAATCTAATCATCCGTGTCAGGCATAATATAGATACGTAATGGAAAGGCACGGTGTTAATATGAAATTATGCAGCATAGCAAGCGGTAGTAGTGGGAATTGCATCTATGTTGGAAGTAATCATACCAATCTTTTGGTAGATGTTGGAATTAGTGCAAAACGAATTGTAAACGGCTTAAATGGGATTGATATCATGCCGGATACGATACAAGGGATCTTAATCACCCATGAGCATTCCGATCATGTTTCGGGCTTGGGTGTTTTATCAAGAAAATATGGAATCCCCATTTATGCTACCGAGGAAACAGCGCAGGCTATAAAAAGAATCAAAAGTTTAGGTGAAATACCGGAGGAATTATTTCATTATATCAAACCCAATGAAAGTTTTCGAATTAATGATATTGATATAGAACCATTTTCAACCTCCCATGATGCTTCGAATCCAGTATGTTATTCCATGGTAGCAGAGGGGAAGAAGATCGGTTTGGCAACAGACTTAGGAAAATATGATGATTATATCGTATCAAAATTAAAGGATTCTGATTTACTATTTATTGAAGCCAATCATGATGTAAATATGTTAATGGTTGGGAAGTATCCCTACTATTTAAAACAAAGAATTTTGGGGGACCAGGGACACTTGTCCAACGAAAGTTCTGCAAAATTAATAGGAAAATTAATTAGTAATAAATTAAAATATATTCTATTAGCTCATTTAAGTAAGGAAAACAATTATGAAGAGCTGGCTTACGAAACTGTTTGTTGTGAATTAGAAAGTCAAAAGCTAGCTCGTCCAGAAATCAAGTTAAGCGTTGCCCATAGGGATTGTCCTTCCCAGATGGTGATGATATAAAAGGAATTAAGATAAAGCGAGAGGAGCGTGAAATGGCTGTTGTACATAGCCTGCAGCCATGGTCTTATGAAGAAAACAGTAATAACAGTAGTTGGTAAGGATAGAGTTGGTATCATTGCTAAGGTCTGTACCTACCTAGCAAACAATAGAATTAACATTCTTGATATTTCCCAAACCATTGTTCAGGACTTCTTTAATATGATGATGATTGTTGATACCTCAGAGTCTCCCAAAGATTTTGAGGTTCTATTAGAAGAACTGGAACAAATCGGTTCCGAAATCGGTGTAATTATAAAGGCTCAGCGTGAGGATATTTTTGATAAAATGCACAGAATATAGAAGGAGACATTAATATGATTAATATACAAGAGGTCATCGAAACCAATAAGATGATTGAGCAGGAGAACCTGGATGTCAGAACGATAACCCTGGGTATTAGTCTTCTGGATTGTTCCGGACCCGATTTGGAGGAAGTAAACCGTAAAATTTATGATAAAATAACCAGAGTGGCTGAAAATTTGGTTGCTACCGGTAACAGAATACAAAGAGAGTATGGGATACCGATTGTGAATAAGAGAATATCGGTAACCCCAATCTCCTTGGTGGGTGCAGCGGCCTGCAAAACACCTGAGGATTATGTCACCATTGCCAAAACCCTAGATGAAGCGGCGTCCACGGTTGGTGTCAACTTTATCGGAGGCTATTCGGCTCTGGTGTCCAAGGCTATGACAGCTAGTGATAAGCTATTAATTCAGTCAATTCCTATGGCTTTAAGCCAGACCGAGCGGGTTTGTAGTTCGGTTAATGTTGGTTCAACAAAAACCGGAATTGATATGAATGCAGTGAAATTACTAGGGGAAATCATATTAGAGACTGCAGAATATACCAAAGATAAAGATTCTATTGGTTGTGCAAAATTAGTTGTATTCTGTAATGCTCCCGATGATAATCCATTTATGGCAGGTGCTTTTCACGGTGTAACAGAAGGAGACGCGGTAATCAACGTTGGTGTCAGTGGACCTGGAGTAGTGAAGAAAGCTTTGGAAAGTGTTAGGGGAGCTGATTTTGAAACCCTTTGTGAAACCATAAAAAAGACAGCCTTCAAGATTACTCGAGTAGGCCAATTAGTAGCCCAGGAAGCTTCTAAAATATTAAATATACCCTTTGGTATTGTAGACTTATCTTTAGCACCTACTCCAGCGATTGGTGATAGTGTTGCAGAGATTTTAGAGGAAATTGGATTGGAATATGCAGGAGCCCCAGGAACCACAGCAGCGCTAGCCCTGCTCAATGACCAGGTGAAAAAGGGAGGAGTTATGGCTTCTTCCTATGTTGGTGGTTTAAGTGGTGCTTTTATTCCGGTTAGTGAAGATCAGGGTATGATTAACGCTGTGGAGGCTGGAGCCCTTACCCTAGAAAAACTGGAGGCAATGACCTGTGTATGTTCCGTAGGTCTTGATATGATTGCTATACCAGGAGATACCAAAGCAACTACAATTTCAGGAATTATTGCAGATGAAATGGCGATCGGTATGATAAATCAAAAAACCACTGCGGTTCGAATTATTCCGGTAAAAGGGAAAACCATAGGCGACCGGGTAGAATTTGGTGGGCTTTTAGGATATGCTCCAGTAATGAAGGTGAATTCCTTTAGCTGTGATAATTTTATTAACCGTGGGGGAAGAATACCGGCACCAATTCACAGTTTTAAAAATTAATCATAGAAACTTAAAATAAAAGACAAGCATGACTTTTGATGGTCATAGAAAACTATAATTTATTTAAGAAAGGCATGTGTTAAGATGGACAAGAGCTTGGAACAGATGGATTATAAAGGGATTTTCAAGTATTTCAGTGAAATATCAAAAATACCAAGAGGATCGGGAAATGAAACCGAAATCAGTAATTTTCTGGTTGCATTTGCAAAGTCTCTTGGATTGGAGTATACTCAGGATGAATCCATGAATGTAATCATTATCAAAGAAGCAACACCGGGATATGAGAATGAACCTGCCGTAATTCTACAAGGCCATATGGATATGGTATGTGAAAAGCTAAATGAATCGATCCATGATTTTTTAAAGGATGAAATCAAGCTGGTAGTGGACGGGGATTTCTTAAAAGCAGATGGTACCACATTGGGCGCAGACAATGGAATTGCTGTAGCTTACATGATGGCATTACTAGCAGATGAGACCTTAGAACATCCAAGGTTGGAATGTGTCATTACCACCGATGAAGAAGTGGGCATGGGTGGTGCCAAAAAACTAGACACTTCCAAACTTACTGGTAAATATATGATTAACCTTGATTCCGAAGAAGAAGGCTATCTCTTATGTAGTTGTGCTGGTGGTTTGACCGGGACTAGTATCATACCGGTAATACGTATTTCCGAATATGGTAAGAAGGTAAAACTTTCCATTGGTGGCTTAAAGGGTGGTCATTCCGGAATGGATATTGTGAATAACCGTTCCAATGCCAATAAATTATTAGGACGAATTCTCTTTGAGCTTCGGGATCTTCATTCCTATGGTTTGATATCCATGGAGGGCGGCTTTAAAGATAATGTTATTACAAGGGAAGCAGACGCTGAATTGATGATTTTTGCCGAAGATGAAAAGGGATTAGAGGAAGAATATCAAAAAATTACAGTTAGTTTGGATAAGCTAATGATAGAAATCAAGAAAGAATTATCGATGAGTGAACCAGAACTCAATTATCAGTTGGAGGATCTGGGAAATGGTGATTTTGAACCACTTCATCCGGTATCTTTCGAAAAGGTACTTTTCCTATTAACCAATGTTCCTTATGGGGTGCAAGTAATGAGTTCAGAAATTGAAGGACTTGTGGAAAGCTCCATTAATCTGGGGATATTAAGATTGGAAGAGGATAAAGCAGTACTTTGTAATTCGATTAGAAGTTCAAAAAGTAGTTATAAGCATTACTTGAATAAAAAGTTGGAATATATGGTGAGTTTTTTGGGAGGAGAATATGAAAAACGAGCAGAATATCCAGCTTGGGAATACAAGAATGAATCTACTTTACGAGAGCACTGTAAGAGAATTTACGAAGAAATGTATGGAAAAGAAATGAAGGTAGAAGCAATTCATGCCGGATTGGAATGTGGTTTGATTTACGAGAAAATGCCAGGGCTTGACATCGTTTCCATTGGTCCTGATATTTTCAGAGTTCATACCATAGATGAAAGTCTAAGTATACCTTCAACTATTCGTGTTTATCAATATCTAGAGCGGGTGTTAGGGGAAAAGATAAGTAAGTAATAAATAATAATAAGTTCAAAATAACACCAAATTAATTGAAATAAGTGGGGGATGAGCTCGGTGGAAAATAAGGAAAATTCAGAATTTAGTTTTGAGAATGATCCTGAATTTAATCAAAACTTTTATAACAATATTGAAAAAGTACTTTCAGATGCAGACATCTATGTAGAAAATCCAGAAATGGATAATACTGTAGAACTAGAGTTAGCATCGGAACAAGTGGAAGAGGATTTTGAACAAACAAGAGATGTTCTCAGTGAGAGTGGGTTGGCAGATGAGCTAGCTACTGCCCTTGAAAGTCAAGATGATGAAATACAAGATGATGAAATAATGGAAGAGATGAGTCAAGACAATCCGCATAATGAAGATGAAATAGATGAGGAGTTAATTGATATTCATGCTTCCCTAGCAAAGCAAGTTTGTAGCGAAATAGAGAAAACATCTGAGAATTTAGAAGAAAAAAAGAAAAAAAAGATTCCCCGTTGGTTAATTATCCAAAGTAGTGTCTTTGGAGCCTTGCTACTGATCGTACTATTCCTCGGTTTTACACCACCTGGTCATAGTATACTGAAGAAAATGGGCTTAAAAATTGGTGGCGGTATCTGGGACGTATGGACTGGAGAGTTTGATGAAGTGATTGAGCCAGTGGATGATACGGATTTTCTGGAAGAGGATGATTTGGTTTCGGATTCGGAAGAAATCGATGAGAATACCATAGTATGGCCAGATCACCCTGGTGAAGGCAGAAGGGAAGAAGGCGTTTATAATATACTCCTCCTGGGAGAGGAAGCTATTGATTCTGGATCTGCCAGAGGACGAACCGACTTAATTATTATAGCTACTTTAAACACCAATCAAAAAGCAATTAAGCTAACATCTCTTATGAGGGATACCTTAGTTCAAATACCTGGTTTTAAAGACAATAAATTAAATTCTGCTTATGAAAAAGGAGGAGTTGATCTCCTTTATGAAACTATCGCTCTGAATTTTGATATTCGTTTGGATGGATGTGCTTTGGTTAATTTTGAAAACTTTGAAAAGATCATTGATCGTCTTGGTGGCTTAGAGATTACTTTAACCGCTGCAGAGGCAAAATATTTAAATAATACCAATTACATCTCAAAACCACAACATAGAAATGTAGTTGAGGGTACTCAAATATTGAACGGAAATCAGGTTCTTGGTTATTCCCGTATACGTAAGAGAGCAACCATAACTGGAAATAATAATGATTATGGAAGAACCGACAGACATAGGATCATTCTGAATGCTATATTTGAAAAATATAAGACAGAAAGCAAAGTGGAACTGCTTTCCACTATGTTGAGTGTTTTACCCATGATAAAGACGGACATTGAAAGTCGTACTTTTGAACAATTATTAGACACTTTCATAGCAATGGGAACCATGGAAATTGAGCAATTGAGAATTCCAATCGACGGAGCATTTGCCGATAATGTAAGCGTACGGGGTATGGATGTATTAGTTCCATATTGGGATGAAAATATGGAAGCACTTCATGAATTCATTTTTGGCTCGGAGACAGAAAGTGCGGATACTAGTGCTAACAACACATCAAATGATCCAACGGTAGCTCAGGATACCGTTGCAGCTCAGTAGGATCAAGTAAAATCAAATAAATGAAATATAATAGAAACACGCAATGCAAATAACTTTCAAGGGTTTGCCTTGCGGTTTCTTTTTGTTTCCTCATATTTCTCTATCCTTTTACATATAAATTATATGTCCATAAAATATAAGCCCAAAACCAGGGTACGAAATATGGAGGAAAAGGAATGAAGGAAAGATTGGAACAAATATTTCAAAACTTAAATCAAAAAATCATGAGAATGGGACGCTTTAAATTATATGGCATGGTATATTTTCTATGTATGTTCGTAGTACTGTATGTAACCAGCACATCGATGAAGTTAATACAAACGCAATTGATGATTAATCATATAAAAGCCAAGGGAATCAACTATGATGCCTTTCGGGAACTAATGATTGACGAAGAAGCCATACAAAGAGCGCAAAGGAATATAAGAGTTTTGACAAGAAAACATCCGGAATTAAAAAAGAGCATATTAGCAGATGAGTTTAGTTATCTAGCCGTCAGCATGTTATCAAAAGACTACGACTTAGTAAACCATCAACCAACCGATTTGGTGACCTTTCTAAGGGTAATAGCCCAATTGGCCGATACAGAGTATTTTCAAGAATTATCGGACTATTACCGAATCATCTTTCAGGATTTAAAATATTTTCCCATACCAAAAATTCAGTCCGGATCTAGGGATATAAGCTATAGCAATACCTGGCATGCCCTTCGAAAATATGGTGGGAATCGGTGGCATGAAGGGACGGATCTCATGGATCCTAAGAATATCAGTGGGTATTTTCCTGTGGTTAGTATGACCGATGGGGTTGTAGAAAATATAGGATGGTTGGAGCAAGGGGGAAATCGAGTTGGAATCCGATCTGCTTCTGGAGCATATTTCTACTACGCTCATTTACATAGCTATGCACCGAACCTAAAAGAAGGAGATGCGGTAATAGCTGGGCAATTATTAGGCTTTATGGGGGACAGTGGATATGGGCCACCAGGTACTGTAGGACAATTTGATGTTCATCTTCATGTAGGAATATATATACCGTCAACCATCGGTGAAATCAGTGTCAATCCTTATTGGATTCTTCAAATGCTGGAGGAACATCGGACTTTTTATTTTTATGAATGATAGGTTCTTTAACAAGTTTTTCAAATATAGCTCCAATATAGATCCAATAATATGATTCTGTTTTTATTCTATTGAAAGATTATAACTTGTGATATCAAATTTGGTTTAAAAGATAAGATCTTATGATATCAAATTAGACTTATTTGAAAGATTAGAACTTATGATATTAAATTTGGTTTGTTGAAAGCTTAGGGTATGTGATATTAAATTTAATAATTAGAACTTATGATAACAAATTCGATTTGTTTGAAAGATAAGATCTTATGATATCAAATTTGATTTATTTGAAAGATTAGAACTTGTGATATTAAATTTGGATTGTTGAAAGCTTAGGGTATGTGATATTAAATTTAATGATTAGAACGTATGATAACAAATTTATTTTATTGAAAGATTAGAATTGTTGATAACAAATTTATCCTATGCCTTATGTCTATTTATGTATGGCTGATATTTGGATAAAATAATGAAATATGATATAAAATATTTTAAAAACAGGATTTTATGTGGTATACTAGCAAAGAACAGTTTATAGTTAAAGAATTTTGAAAATATTTAATGCTATAATATAGACAGATTTAAAAGCAGAATAAACGATAGAAAGCATTGTAGATAGCATTAGAAAGGCTTGAAGCACATGATGGAAGTATATTTAGATAATTCAGCAACCACAAAGATAACAGACAATGTGAAGGATAAAGTCATAAAAGCTCTATACGAAGATTTCGGAAATCCTTCCTCTCTACACCGCTATGGGATCAAGGCAGAGCAGTATATAAAAGATGCGACAGAAATCATAGCCAAGGCAATGAAGGTGGAGCCTAAGGAAATTGTATTCACCTCAGGTGGAACTGAGGCAAACAATCTTGCTCTAATTGGTACGGCTATGGCAAATCGAAGACGGGGAAACCATATTATTACTACAGGGATCGAACATCCTTCGGTACATGAGCCTTTAAATTATTTAAAGGAAAATGGCTTTGAAATCAGCTATATTCCTGTCGATGAAAGCGGGAAAATAGTAAAAGAAGAACTATATCAGGCTATTAAGGAAAATACCCTGATGGTCTCCATTATGTATATCAATAATGAAATTGGAGCCATGCAGGACATTTCCCAGATCGGAGAAGAGCTAAAAAAACGCAAGAAAGATATTATTTTTCATGTGGATGCGGTACAAGCCTTTGGAAAAGTACACATCTATCCCAAGAGAGAAGGCATTGATCTTCTAACGATCAGTGGTCACAAGATCCATGGACCTAAGGGAAGTGGAGCCCTTTTTATTCGGGAAGGAATAAAAATAAGTCCCGTAGTATTTGGTGGAGGCCATCAAAGAGGCCTACGATCTGGTACGGAAAATGTTCCTGCAATTGCTGGCTTGGGACAAGCAGTGGCGGATATTTATACAGATTTTACAACAAAAATTAATAAAATGTATGAATTAAAACAACTTTTTCTGAGGGAAGTTGCCAAATTAGATGGGGTACGCATTAACGGAATCCCCAAGGAATGTACGACAGATTTTGAAATGGATTGTTTACGTAAAACAGCTCCTCATATCATGAGTGTTAGTTTTGAAGGAGTTCGAAGTGAAGTATTCTTACATGCTTTAGAAGATCGAGGAGTCTATGTATCCTCTGGTTCTGCCTGCAGTGCACATCATCCGCAGCCTAGCGTAACTTTAATTGCAATTCAACTGCCAAAGAATCTGATGGATTCCACATTGCGATTTTCTATGTCCGATATGACGACCAAGGAAGAAATTTTATATACCCTGGAGCAAATCAAGGAGATTTTGCCTGTGTTAAGGCGATATACAAGAAAATAGTAAGTGATCGGTTAGTTATTAGCAAAGCAATAGATCGGTTAGTTATTAGCAAAGCAATAGATCGGTTAGTTATTAGCAAAG
>JGI24707J26582_10000310_pt1 | contig 37138 bp, 34 predicted proteins | sample BioPla1DNA1_FD_26582 | JGI IMG/M metagenome (IMG submission 26582)
AATGTGCCTTACAAACCCGAATATCACTTCAGGGTTTCTACTGAAGGTGTGAAAGAGGGTGATCCAACAATGGTTTTGGGTTATCCGGCTGTTACCACCCAATATGTGCCTTCCTACCATATCGAGATGCTGAGGGATCTGATCTACCCCAAAGTGGTTGAGATCAGGGATGCCAAACTGGATGTAATTAACAGGTATGTTGAAGATGATATCAAGATAAGAATTCAATACGCTGCCAAACATTCTGCAATAGCCAACTCATGGAAGCGCTGGAAGGGTGAGCTCAAGGGCTTTGAGTCCCTTCGTGCGGTGGACAGGAAAAGGGACTATGAAACTCGTTTCAATGAATGGGTTGCTCAGGATCCAGCCCGTAAGGATAAGTACGGCAATGTAGTGTCGGAATATGAAGCTATCTATGGTGAGTTTGGTAAGTACCGTATGGCCAGGGAATACCTGCTTGAAGTGATGGGAGCCAGAGGCATTGAGGCCATCTGGCTAGCGGGTCAGTTTGAAAGGCTGCTTCAATTGATCGAACAGGGTAAGGATGCAGATCAGATCAATGAAGAGAAGGACTTTCTGAAGGATCTCCTGGATAAACACTATAAAGACTATTCTAAGGATGTGGACAGGGATATTGCTGTGAAGCTGGTTGAGATGATGGACAATGACCTCAAGGGAGAGTTTCGTCCTGCCTTCCTTGACCTTATCGGCTCAAAATTCAAGGGTAACCACAAGACCTTTGTTGATGAACTGTTTGCCAGATCAATCTTTGATGACCAGGATAAGCTAAACGAGCTTGTGGCAAAGATCGACAAGAAGAAGGTCAAGACTGTAAAGAAGGATCCTGCTTACAGGTATTTCAGCGATTTGAGAGGGGTATTCTATAATAGCGTGGATGGAAGATTCAAGGTGTTAAGCAACAAACTGGATAGCCTTAACCGGATTTGGATGAGCGGCTTGATGGAATTTGATACGGCCAAAGTTTTCTATCCTGATGCCAACCGCACAATGCGTCTGGCCTATGGAAATGTTAAAGGCTATGAGCCAAGGGATGGTGTAATATATAAATACCGTACCACCCTGGATGGTGTAATGGAAAAGCATAACCCGGCTGTGTATGAGTTTAATGTGCCTGAAAAGGTTATCGAACTGTATAACAGCAAGGATTTCGGTCCCTATGCTGAAGATGGTGTGCTGACAGTCTGCTTTGTTGCAGACAACCATACCACTGGGGGTAACTCAGGTAGTCCGGTTCTCAACCGCAGGGGAGAGCTGATAGGAGTTAACTTCGACCGTGCATGGGATGGTATCACTAGCGACCTTGTGTTTAATACCGAATTGAGTCGTAATATATCTGTAGATATACGCTACGTGCTGTTTGTTATTGACAAATGGGCCGGTGCTACTAATCTGATAGACGAGATATTTCCGGGCAGATAATGCCCGGAATGTGCCAACAAAAACGAATAATGCTAAAATTGAAGCCTTTTATGCTATAATGGTGTAACTTTTGATAGTCTTAGTTTGTCGTATGTAAAACATAAATTAAATATGTGACTATGAAAAGAGTTATTGTATTTGTATTGGTGGCAGCACTTGTTAATACTGCCTGCGCTTATGCCGCAAAAGACAAGGTAGAACGTTCTTTTAAACTTGAATACTTTGATGAACTGGATGTAACTTCAGCTATAAAGGTTTCCCTGACCCAGGGGAAGGAAAATAGTATCGTTATCAGAGCCGAGGAAGATGTTATCGATTATGTTACATTCAGGATTAACAGGGATAACGAACTTGAAATCTTTATCGATCAGACTTTCTTTGACAAGGTAAGGAGAGGTTTCAAGGGTGTCGGTGAAGTTGAAGTTGACCTTACCTTCACTACTCTTAAAGAGATTAATGCCTCTGCGGCATCTTATGTTGAATCAACCGAAACTCTTCAGCTGAATAGGCTTAGCATTGAGGCTACTTCAGCATCTAAGGTCGTTCTTGACCTNAACGCTGGTGAGGTNGATGCTGAAGCAACTTCAGCCGCTACTATAATCCTTAAGGGCAAGGCTGACTCTTTTGACGCTGAGGCATCAAGCGCAGCTGAGATAAAGGCCTCTGATTTTATAGTGAGCAGGGCAGAGCTTGAGGCCAGNAGTGCAGGTAAAATAAAGGTTCGTGTTAATGGAGTTGCTGAAGCAGAAGCTTCTTCAGCCGGAAATATCAGAATTTACGGTGATGCCCAGTTGAGACGTGTTGAAGCAAATAGCGGTGGTTCTGTAAAACTGGATAAGTAAATACTACTAAAAAAGGCTGCCCGGAGGCAGCCTTTTTTACTAATTCGTTACAATGAATTTGGGGTAATTTAAGTTTATAAATCAGCTGGTACTTTAATCTTGCCGGCCAGAATATCTTCTGCCATTTCAAGGATGGTGGTGTCATCCAACTCTACAATTCCTCCGTCAGGGCCTTGTTCAATATGAATTCCAATACATTCCCCCCGATCGTAGTGGGCCCCGCCGAAATAATTTCTAACTGTCTCTACGTCGAGGTTTAGGTGTTCAGCGATAGTACGCGTCGCGCCTTCAGGAAGACTGTCTTTAATCCTCCTGAGCTGATTAAATGTGATTTTAGTACCCATGATGATAATGTTTTGGATTACACGATTGTCTTAAAGATAATAAATAAAGAGGAGGATTAATAGAAAATAACAGGATAATTCCCAGTATTAACAAATATTAATAAATTTAAAAAAAGNAATACTGCNGTTTTCCAGTATTGACGCAGGTAATAGCGTAATACACTGAATGACAAGTTGATGACCTGGCTGGCAGACCGGGAAGTACTATAGGATATCCGTAGAGCCTTTTAAATAAGCGCCTTTGATGCCAGTGCTATGGTTATTACCATGAGGACTCCTGAATAAATTATTAATCTGGTGTCATAAACTGAGCGGGGACCTTCTATCATATCTCTGTGTCTTGTCCTGATGACCTTTGCATATAGCAGGTAAACCGACCAACCGGCAAGAAGACCAAGGATGGTACCTCCAAGTATGTCGCCCGGATAATGGACGCCCAGATACATGCGAGAATAGGAGTTTATTATTGCCCAAAGGAAGATGAAGATGGTATAAGCGGGCCTTCTGAAAAGCAAGGCTGAAAATGCTGCTAAACCGAAAGAATTGGCCGCGTGTGAAGAGATAAAACCATACCTGCTACCACGATATCCATTTACTATGTGAATTAAGCCTTCGAGTGATGGTTCACGTGTCGGACGCAGGCGGGCTACCGCAGGTTTGATAAGGGAACTGGATATCTGGTCACACAGGGTTATTACCAACACCAGAGCCAACAGTATCCAGAACCCCCTCATCCCATGTTTTTTGAATATTGTATACAGGATCAGTGCATACAAGGGTACCCAGATCAATATATCTGTGTACATGCTGAAGAAATTGTCTCCAAAGGGAGAATTAATCCCGTTAATGTATAGCAGTAACTCTGTGTCCAGTTGCATTAATTTCTCCAGCATGGTAAACAATTTTTTGGTTTGTTGGTCTCAAAATTAAACGAATCATCGACAATAACAAACCATAGTCAGGGTTGACAAGTTAGTACCCCTATTCTTCTGTGGCAGTTTCTAATAAGTCTTCAAGATAAATTATTGAATACAATGCTGCTTCTTTAGCAACCTCAAACGCTGATAGAACCACAGGCATCAATGAGTCAATCATTGGACGTGTCTCTTCTGCTATCCTTTTGATAGTAATTTTGACATTCTCCATCTCCTTTTTAAATTCTTCGGAATCAACTTGCTCAAGTTGGATCTTTAATTCTTGCGCGGCTTCCCTTAGTTCAGCCTTCACTGCATTTAACGTGGCCTCCATTTCAGCCTTGTCAATGGACCTACCTGCTTCGGCAATTGCAATTCTGGCCTCCTTCATAGATTCTATGATTTCCTGCTTAAGCTCCTCATCAAGGTCCGCCCACGCAACAGTCTTATTGTTTACAACTATACTTGTAGGCTCTGGCAGGGTGTCTGTTATGGAAGTGGTAGCAATGGCTGTAACTTTCTTCTTGATTTTCACACTATCCTTAGTTGCAGGTGCCGGTGCTACAGCATCTTGGCTTTCTTTTTCGGGTGCAACATTGCCTATTCTTGAGTTAATACTCAATGCAGGGTTGATCCATGCTACTGAAACTAGTGCTGTCACAATCAGTATTATGCCTGCGATCTTGTGTGCCGGATTGCTCTTCTGTGTCTTCATAGTCATGATGTTTTTGATTCTCTGCAATAAATGGAATTTGGATTGTGTGGCTGCTACAGCCAGCTTGCTTTGCAGTGTTCTCAGTTCTTCAAGTTGTAAAAGTGCCTTTGCATACAGACCTGGGTCCTTGGTAAGGGCAACAACTTTTTCATCCACGCAGTTTTCCCTTTCCTTGCGGATATGTTTATTGATAATCCATATAGCTGGATGGAAAAACAGGAGTATCTCCATAAACTGCTGGAAGAGGTTTACCCAATGATCCCTGCGCCTGATGTGATACAGCTCGTGGATTATTATGCTTTCTACCTCGGCTATTGATAGATTACTCATCATTGCCAGAGGCACAATTATTACAGGCTTTACAAAACCTATTACAGCCGGAAAACTTAGTTTATCGGATATCTTCAAGAAAGGAGCTTTTATACCCAGTTCACTTGACAGGCGCATAATAGTCTGCTGCCACTGGTCAGAGACCTGCCAGGCTTTACTGACCATGGATTTCAACCTGTAGTGATCGGCCAACGTAATGCAGGCATAGAGCAGCATTCCTGTCACGTAAATCCAGAAGATCAGCATGATGCTGCTTTCATCAAAAATGCCGCTAAGCATCGGTTTGCTATCAATTATGTACATCGGCTCTGCAGTGGTGACCATGCCCAGATTGGGTATTTCCACTGCAGTAAGCTCTTTGGCATTCTTGTAAATACCATAGTGCCGCACAAAGTTGGCTACTATTATTGCGAAAGAAGTTACAAGTACTGCAACTGACAGATGGTACCTGACAGGGGAGGATGCCTTGGTGGTAAACTGCTTCACAATCAGCCATAACACAAAGAGTATTAGAATCTGCCATGTGCTGTGCACTATGGTCCAGCCACTGGCGTAAATTATCGGATGGGCAAAGTGTTCTATCAGATTCATTTGGGTGATGTTTTGCTGTGATTGTCTTTAGTATAGCTATCCAAAAACTCCCTTATCTCTTCCAATTCCTCTTCGGTAACGGGTTCGGATGAAAGGGCGCCAATCACAAGACGGCTTGCTGAGCCTCTGAAAATTTTCTGCCTTAGCTTATTGATAAGGTTGTTCTCTACTGAGCTCTGAGGTATAAGTGGCTTGTAAATATGAATACGCTTACTAGTGTCACGATCCACAATGCCTTTTTCAACCATTATCTGCATCAGCTTTAGGGTGGTTGTATACCCCACATCTTTTCTAGTTTCAAGTACCTCATGAACTTCCCTTACTGTGGCAGAACCTTTCTGCCACAGTATCTGCAGGATTTCTACTTCACTTTCTGTTGGTTCCGGATAATTTGTTCTCATAGTTATTACGAATTGTTTCGTAGAACNAATCTAATACGAATGTTTTCGTAATGCAAATATTCTACGAAGTTTTTCGTAATGTAATTCCTTGGAAAAAGAATACTATTTTTGTGCAATACAATATTTCTCTAGGGAAATCAACTATTTAACTATGCAGCTTCAACTAAAAAATCCAATCGTATTTTTTGACCTTGAAACAACCGGGGTCAACATCGCCACGGATCGCATCGTCGAGATCTCGATTCTCAAGGTGCATATCAACGGTACCGAAGAATCGCGTACCTACAAGGTAAACCCCGAAATGCCGATTCCACCACAGGCCTCGGCTATTCACGGCATCACAGACGAGGATGTCAGGGATGCTCCAACTTTCAAAGCCATTGCCCGTGAATTGGCTAGGTTTATGGAAGGGTGTGATATAGGTGGTTATAACTCTATCAAGTTTGATATACCCTTGTTGGCCGAGGAGTTTATGCGTGCTGAGGTGGACTTCGACATGACTAAACGCAAACTTGTAGATGTCCAGAATATCTTCCACAAAATGGAGCGCCGCACCCTCGAGGCTGCATATAAGTTTTATTGCGACAAAGACCTTAAGGATGCCCACAGTGCTGAGGCTGATACAAAGGCTACCTATGAGGTACTAAAGGCTCAGCTTGAAAGATACCCGGACCTCAAGAATGATGTAGCCTTCCTTGCTGAGTTTTCTAATTTCAGTCGCAACGTTGACTTTGCCGGAAGAATAGTGTACAACGATAAGGATGAGGAAGTATTCAACTTTGGCAAATACAAGGGTGTCAAGGTAGAAGAGGTTCTCGAAAAGGATCCCGGTTATTACGGCTGGATCATGAACGGTGATTTCCCCCTCTATACCAAAAAGGTAATCACTAATATCAAACTGAGGAAATTCAATAATCAGTAATCCTGCTTTACCAATCTATCATGAAGATAATTTGTATAGGCCGCAACTATGAGGAGCATGCCAGGGAACTGAAAAATCCGCTTCCTGCGGAGCCCGTGGTTTTTATTAAGCCAGATTCAGCCCTGCTAAGAAATAATGGCCCTTTCTATATCCCCGATTTTGCAAATGAGTTTCATTACGAATGTGAGCTTGTTTACCGTATCAACAAACTTGGGAAAAATATCGAGGAAAGATTTGCAAACCGCTATTACGATGCAATAGGACTGGGTGTGGACTTCACAGCCCGTGACCTTCAGGATGAACTCCGTGGAAAGGGATTGCCCTGGGAAAAGTGCAAGGCCTTTGATAACTCGGCCGTTATCTCGTCCGAGTTTACGCCTGTAGAAAACTTCCAGGACCTTAGTAATATCGATTTCAGGCTTACTGTTAATGATGAGGTTCGCCAGAGAGGCAACAGTGCTGATATGATCAACGGCATTGATGCTATTATNNCCTATGTNTCAAAGTACTTTACCCTGAAGATAGGAGACCTGATATATACTGGNACTCCTGCAGGCGTAGGTCCTGTGAAGATAGGGGACAGGCTGAAGGGCTATATCGGTGATAAGCTCTACTTCGACTTTATGGTGAAGTAGCTTCTAAAGGCTCATGCCCACCATCTAGTCACATACAAAACAAAAAGGGTACCTGAGCTTGTCGAAGGTACCCTTTATTGTTTAGGAATGCTTTCATAGTTTTTGCGGTCCCTTCGACTGGCTCAGGGCACACTACGGTCAGCCACTTGTTACTTGGCCTTGGCAGGCTCAGGTGTTGTTTCGTCCAGGTAGCTTACTTCATAACCCAGCTTCCTGATCTGTTCAGCCCACTTATCTGTATCAACCGGCTTATCGGCACGATATACGACGGTTACAGTTTTCTTCTCTAAGCTGAATTGCAAGTCCCTTACACCCTTCTCAAAGGCCAGTTCCTTAGTTATCTTATCAATGCAACCCTGGCAGTCTATGCTGACGCAGTAGGTTACTTTCTCGTTCTTACTGGCTTTTTGCGCTGTCATTGGGACAACTGCAAAAAACAATGTTGCTAAAATCGCTGCTAAGTATTTCATAGGTTTTCTGATTAGTTATTATGCTGTTGGTCTGTCTATTGCAAATCTGAATCCGAAATAAAATTTCCTTCCCATCAGGGGGCCCCAAATCAGTGAACTGTCGAAGTTGTCGCTGAATGGACTTTCGGCATCAATAATAGGATGCTCCTGGGTGAAGTTTCCTATATTTTCTACGCCGGCATAAATGCTCCAACGCTTAAAGTATCTGGTAAGCTGACCCTGATAAAGCTGATAAGAGTTAAAACTGTCGGGCCTTTGAAGGTGTGCCATATTTCCCTGGGTGGTCGGGATACGACCGGGACCGGCAAACTGGGCTGTGAAGTCCACTTGCCAACGTGGCAGGGGAGTGGCATATGAGAGGTTGAGCATACCTCTGTAGCGGCTTTGCAATGCTTTCTCCTGCAATTTACCGTCTGTCGTCTGTTTGACATCATTCAGACGCCATGCTGCTACTACATCAAATCCCCTGAAGATTTCGGTTGATACCTCTGCCTGAAAAACATTTGAATAGGATCTGCCGTCAAGGTTGTAAAAATGTACTTGCCTTACGTCTTGATCCATATCCATTATAAGTTGGTTTTCAAACTCGGTACGGTAATACTCAAGGTTGAATGTTATCTCGCGCTCTCCGGCATGCAGATAGTAGGAGAAGTTCAGACCGTAGTTCCATGCTTCTTCCATCTTGATCTCGTCGGGGAGGTAGATCAGACGTGAAGATCCCAGGATACTGTTGTTTTCTGCCAGTACATTGGGAGTACGATAGCCCTTGCCTGCTGATCCGCGAANCACAAAGTGCTCACTGGGACTATAGCGCACGTGCATCCGTGGGGTAAAGAAGTTACCAAACATATTGTGATGGTCACCTCTGATACCCAACATAAAAGTGAGTTTCTCAGGTACAACAAAACTATATTGGAAGTAAGCACCAATAACGCTCTCTGTTCTTGGTGCAGCTTCACCAAATACTTTTGAAAGGTCGCCATCTAATTTTTCTGCAAGGTCATCATACATATAGTTGATACCGGCAGTGTACTTGTGCGCATCACCTAGTCCAAAGTGAGATGCCAGAATCAGGTTTCCTGCAAAGTAGTTTTGCGTCGCATCATACTCCTTTACTCCATAGAGTGAAGCCTGGTCATGGTAACTGTAGTTTGCTACCATTGCTACACTTGAGTTTGAATCATTNGGAAATACATAACCCAATTTGAAGAATGCAGATGCATTCTGTGTATCGATGGCTATNCCATATGCATCCTGCTCTGTGTAGGGACGGTTGCGGTTGAAAGCTGCCTGACCACCGGTGCGTTCTTCGTCAAGAACCTTAACACCAAACTGAGTGGTGAGATAAGGATTCAGGTGACCAGCCCACCTGTTCATAAAGATGTAGCGCGTTGTCAGCGGTTCGTCAAGGAAACCGTCATGATTGTGATCGTTTTTCTGAGCGTCGGCCGATGCATGTGCAAGTATTGCAGACGACCATTTGGAACTGACGTTGAAGCCAGTATTTACATTACTCTCAACACGACCTGATGAACTTGCAAAACCGTTTACAAATAATGTCTCCGCATTTTCGGGCTTCTTGTACTGTACGTTGATTTGTCCGGTGAGGGACTCATATCCGTTTGTTATGGAGGCAGCACCTTTTGATACCTGTATGGATTCCATCCAGGGACCGGGTACATAGTCAAGGCCATAGACTGAGGCCAGACCACGGCTGTCGGGCATATTCTCGGTAAGCATCTGAACGTAAAGTCCGGAAAGACCAAGAAGTTGGATACGTCTGGCGCCGGTTGCTGCATCTGAATAAGAGACGTCAACAGAGGCGTTGGTTTCGAAACTCTCGGCAAGGCTGCAGCAGGCAGCCTTGCACAGCTCGGCTGAGGTAATCACTACCGTGGTAACCGGATTAACCCTTGACATGTGGGAACCTGCTCCTCGACTGCTTACAACCACTTCGTCTAGTTCCAGCTCTTGTTTTAAAGCAATTTGTACATTGTCAGCAGGGGAGTTTAATAATAAGGTGTCTGATTTATATCCTACAAAGCTTATTACGAGCTTCTTCTTTTCACCATTCCATGGGAGACTGAAATGACCATCTGCATCTGTCGATACGCCAATGGTGGTCTCAGCCCAGTATACGTTGGCTCCTGGAATGGGATTTTTGGAGTTTTGATCTGTATCAAAGACGCGACCCTTTACAACAGTTTGTGCTGAAAGAGTATAAAATGTACTTAAAAATAGTACGAGGCTAATTATTCTGATTTTCATTGTTTTCAAATATTACGATGTAAAACACTAGCTTGCCTATGTGGTCAGCCAGGTGAACATCATAATCTGAAAACGCAGTTTTGGACCAGCAGACTCTGGCCACTTATTGGTACGGAGGGTAGTGTTTCCCTGATTGTGATATCATTGCAGGTACAGAAGTCACCTGAGGTGCAGAGTGTTGCAGCCACTAGACTGTCGTCATGCACAACGGGTGTTATCAGCTTAATGTCATCATCCTCAGATGTGAAGGGTAGTTCCAACTTCTTAAGATCCATGTCACATTCGTGCTCGTGATCCTCGCTTTCGCAATCTTCAACGCAGTAGCACTCATGATCGTCTTCGGAATGCATTACCACTGCCAGAGCAGTCTCAACCTTTGAATAATGGCATATGCTACAGCTATGCCTGAAAAATGCATAACCGATTGTTGCAGGAAGGAAAGTGAGCAACACCAACAGTGATAATATGGATCTTGTGTTGAGTCTCATGACGCAATTATAATAAAAATACCTTTAGATAGCAGTGCTGGTGCTGTTAATATTGGGTTAAAGTAAAAATATAACAGGCAGTTAAACCTGGTTTAACTGCCTGCCTCTTTAGTTTGAAAATTTCATTTAATACTCAGTCATCGAACTCTTCGTCGTTATCATAAAGATCATCGATACTGCCGTAATCCCTGCCTTCAAATTCTAATTCCTCTAATTCGTCCATTTCATCATAAATGGATGGCTTTTTGGAACGCCTTTGTTTACTTAGCTTTACCCCCGATTTGCTGAAAGAATTCTCATCTTCATACATCCCGGAATTTCTCTTGGGAAGCTTCTTTCCTTTCATTTTATTAAGCTATTTTATTAAGTTAAAAATACAGATTATTAACGCCTGAAAAATACAAAATTTTAAATTTCATTGCCACCGGGGCAAATAAATTTTATTTCATTTCATAATAGACTTTACCACAGCGCATAATCAGCAGGTTTTTACTGTTTTGAGACACGTCGTACATTCAGTTGTCCATACTGATATTTGATTGCTTTTACAATCTCGCCCTTCTCAATAAAGCCCTCAGTAGCACGTGCATCATATAATTCTCCATCTATCATTACTGTACCGGCAGGCCTCAGGTCGGTTACAGCCTCTCCGGTTCTACCTACCAGGTGAGAAATGCTTGTATCTACACCTACATAACCTTTGTCTATTTCCTGCGATGTGTGGAGTGCAATACGGGCAAACGGACCTGTCTTGCTTCCAACTAATTTATTACTCAAATATATTGCCAAAATGACTCCACCTGCAAGTGATAAAATGACTGTAAGAAGCGCAGTAAAGAATTTTTCGGGGTGAACTCCTGAAAAATCGAATATTACATTATCTACCAGACTTAGCGTGAGTCCGGTGATAGTCAGTATTATTCCCGAAATACCTGCTACTCCGAAGCCCGGAATCACAAAGATTTCAAGAGCAATCAGTGCGATACCAATTATAAAGATCAGGATTTCCCAGTTTTCTGCCAGTCCGTCCAGATAGAGTGGAGCGAAATACAGTACCGCGGCACATATTGCCACCACCAGCGGAAATCCAATACCGGGAGACTGCATCTCGAAATAAATACCGCCAATAATCAGTAATATCAGAATGCCGCTTAGTACAGGACTTGTCAAAAAGCCCTTAACATTGTCATAGAAGGATGGCTTGAATGAAACAACCTTTGCATCTGATAGTCCAATTTGCTCCTTTACTTCATCGACACTGCTTACAATAGCATCGCAGTATCCGTTTTCAAATGCTTCCTTGGCTGTAAAGGTCAATACCTGGCCTTCCTCGGATATACCGGGAATTATTACTCTTTCGTCAACCATGGCTTCGGCGATGCGTGGGTCGCGCTTCCATTTTACTATCGTATCGTTGCCCGATACGATAGTATCCATGCCATGTGCTTCGGCAGTAGCACGAATAGTAGCACGCATATAGGACTGATACTTGTCGGGTGCTGCCTCTCCGGTGGCATCAACTACTGTTGCGGCACCGATATTTGAACCGGGACGCATGTAAATTTTCTTTGCTGCAATTGAAATCAATGCTCCGGCACTGGCTGCATTATTGTCTATAAAGACGTAAACAGGTATCCTGCTATTGAGAATCTTTGTGCGAATGGAGTCGGCAAAGACTACCTCACCACCATAAGTGTTGAGGTGGACAAGGATGGCTTCGGCATTGATCTCTTCAGCCTCTTCAAAGCCTCGTTGGGTGTGAATCCATGTGGTGCTGTTGATATTGCTGAAAATGGGAAGTCTGTAAACGACAGATGTAGTGTCGTCGGATGCTGCCATTGTGACAACGGCACAAATTAATGTAAGGGTCGTAAGGATGAGTTTTGGGATCTTCATAGTTGCAAGGTGTTTGTTAGCCAAAAATAGCCAATTTATGGGATCTTTGCTTCTGTAATATGGTGCTTTTTACTACATTTGCCATTTTGGATGATAATCTTTTCTTATGCCCGAATTTCAATCACTTACAGCCATTTCGCCGATCGACGGCAGGTATAGAAGCAAGGCCGAAAGCCTTGCGAAATTCTTTTCTGAATTTGGACTGATACGCTACCGTGTATTGGTCGAGATAGAGTATTTTATTGCTCTTTGTGAACTGCCACTGCCTCAGCTTGAAGGGTTTGACAAAAACCTTATCCCGGCTTTGAGGAANATCTATGAAGATTTTACCCTTCAGGATGCCGAAAAGATCAAGAGCATCGAGTCGGTAACCAACCATGACGTAAAGGCTGTAGAGTATTTTATTAAGGACAAATTTGATGCGCTTTCGCTGCAGCAATATAAGGAGTTTATTCACTTTGGACTTACTTCTCAGGATATAAACAATACTGCTGTACCTGCTTCCCTGAGAGATGCCCTCAATGAAGCTTATTATCCGGTGCTTGAAAGTCTGATTGCTCATCTTGAGCTGCTTGCAACAGAGTGGAAGGATGTTGCAATGCTTGCAAGAACTCACGGCCAGCCTGCTTCACCGACCCGTCTGGGTAAAGAGATAATAGTCTTTGTTGAGAGACTGCGTGCCCAACTTGATCTGTTAAAGGCTGTGCCTGTTTCGGGTAAGTTTGGTGGTGCTACAGGAAACTTCAACGCTCATAATGCAGGTTATCCATCTATTGACTGGGATGCCTTTGCAAATAGTTTCCTTGAAAATAAACTCAAGATAAAGAGGGAACGCTTTACCACTCAGATCAGCAATTATGATAACCTGGCAGCTCTGTTTGACGGTTTGAAAAGAATTAATACTGTCCTGCTTGACCTCAGCCGCGATATGTGGACCTATATCATGATGGAGTACTTCAAACAAAAGATCAAAAAGGGTGAAGTGGGTTCCAGTGCTATGCCACATAAAGTCAACCCTATTGACTTCGAAAATGCCGAAGGTAACCTTGGTATAGCAAATGCTGTTTTTGAGCATCTGGCAGCCAAACTGCCGGTTTCAAGGCTACAGCGTGACCTTACGGATTCTACAGTACTTAGAAATATTGGGGTTCCTATTAGCCACAGCATTATTGCAATTATGTCTGTTGAAAAGGGACTGTCCAAGCTATTGCTCAACAAGGAAGCAATAGACAATGACCTTGAGGAAAACTGGGCAGTTGTTGCTGAAGGTGTTCAGACCATCCTGCGCCGCGAAGGATATCCCAATCCCTATGAGGCTTTGAAGGAATTGACAAGAACAAATGAAGCTATTACACGTGAGTCAATAGCCCGTTTTATTGATGAATTGAATGTTGCAGAGTCAGTGAAAGCTGAACTCAGGAAGCTGTCTCCGTCCACATACACCGGTATCAGCCTGTTATAGAGTTGTGCAGCAATAAATAGTAATACAAAACTTGTAGATGAAGGATTTTATAAATGTAATGTGGCGTTATGTCAAGCCATACAAGCATCTGGTGGCGTTGAACTTTGTATACAACCTGCTGTCGGCTCTCTTCGCGGTTTTCTCAATAGCCCTGATGATACCGATGCTCAGGATTATCCTTATGCAGGACCAGCAGGTGTACGAGCTGATGCCTATGGCTATGGACATGAAAACTCTTGAGAATAATCTCTATTATTATATCTCTCTTTATAAGGATTCTTATGGACCGGGATATGCCCTGCTCTTTGTCGGTGTTTTTCTTATAATCGGTACCCTGCTTAAGACAGGTACTACTTTCCTTGCATCATATACAAGTGTGGGATTGCGCAACAATGTTGTCAGGGATTTGCGCAAGGAGATCTATGACAAGATTCTGATTTTGCCCATGGGCTTTTTCAGCGCTGAGAAAAAGGGCGATATTATCTCCAGGTCAACAGGTGACGTACAGGAGGTTGAAAACTCGGTGATGTCGTCACTCGATATGGCACTCAAAAACCCGGTGCTTATCCTGGTGTACCTCGTGACTATGCTTATTTTCAGCGTACATCTTACCCTCTTTGTATTTGTGCTGCTTCCTCTGGCTGGTCTGGTGATAGGCCGTATCGGTCGCTCTCTGAAGAAGAAGTCGATGAAGGGCCAGGAGAAGATGGGGGTTATCCTTGGTATACTTGAAGAGACGCTTTCTGGTCTTAGGGTAATTAAGGCTTTTAATGCTGAAAAGCGCATGGAAAAGCGCTTTGACAGGGAGATAGGTGACTACAGGTCAATAATGAACCGCCTGATGCGCCGTCGCGAACTGGCACATCCTGTTAGTGAGTTTCTTGGTACCATAGTAGTGGTTATTGTTGTGTGGTACGGAGGTACTCTTATTCTGAGTCAGGATAGTGGATTGGAACCGGCTGCCTTCCTTGCTTATCTTGGTATCTTCTACCTGATAATCAACCCTGCCAAGGCCTTCTCTCAGGCTTTGTTTAATATCCAGAAGGGTATGGCTGCCTACGATCGTATCGAAAAGATACTGAAGGCTGATGTTTCAATCAAGGAAGCACCCAATGCCAAGGCTATAGCCAACCTGAATGAGGGGGTTGAATACAGGAATGTGACCTTTGCCTATAACGACCGTCCGGTTCTTAAAAATGTGAGTATTTATATCCCCAAGGGTAAGTCAGTGGCTCTCGTTGGACAGTCGGGTAGTGGCAAGTCAACTTTCGTTGACCTGCTTGCCAGATTCTATGATATTCAGCAGGGCTCAATTATGATTGACGGTACTGATATTCGTGACCTGAAACTATATGACCTGCGCCACCTGATGGGCAATGTCAATCAGGATCCAATACTTTTCAACGATAGTATTTATAACAACATAACCTTTGGTGTCGATTCGGCCACTCCGGAGCAGGTAATTGCTGCTGCAAGGGTTGCGAATGCCCATGATTTTATTATGGAAACTGATAACGGTTATGACACTGTGATAGGGGATAGGGGAAGCAAACTTTCTGGTGGACAGAGACAGAGGATCAGTATTGCAAGGGCTGTGCTGCGCAATCCGCCTATTATGATCCTTGATGAAGCTACTTCTGCTCTTGATACGGAATCTGAGCTATTGGTTCAGCAGGCCCTGGAAAACCTGATGGCAAACCGCACTTCAATTGTTATTGCTCACAGACTGTCGACAGTAAGAAATGCAGATATGATCTGCGTCTTCCATGAAGGTGAGATAGTTGAGACGGGCACTCATGAAGAATTGCTTTCAAAAGGAGGTATGTATAAAAAACTGCATTCACTTCAGATCAGAGATTAATTTGTTGGGCTTAGCCTAAATCTCGGTATTACAATATTTTAAAAGCAGTGCCCCTGTGGGCGCTGCTTTATTTTTTTGCATGCTTTTTGCTGGTTACAAGTTTATGTCTTGCTGCAATCTCCTTTTCAGATTTTAAATAAAGCTTAGGAAACGTTNAAAAATTGGGATTATTGCGCTTGTCGGAAACTTTTTATCGTTATGTTTGTATAAGTGAGTAGTAAATCTGCAAATTGATGAAGGGTAACAGGATTATTTTCCACGTAGTTTGCATCGCTATGATGCTCTTGCCTTTGTTTCTGAACGAAGCAAGGGCTGAGGCACTTGCGACACCGGATGAGAATAAGACTGTTGAGGTTTTTGTGGATCCATATTCCGGTGAGTTGGTAGTAAACAACAGTGTAAGCGATAATTATGCAGTACGTGTGTTTGACCTGACCGGTAAAGAGGTACTAAAAGCCCCTTCTATTCCTGAGACTCCTATACGCCGCTTTGATATTTCAGCACTTCGCAAGGGCATTTACCTTGTTAATGTGCAATCAGCTACCAGCCAACAAGCCGTTACAGTTAAGATTATGCTCAAGTGACCTCGAGATAAGCTGGAGAGTTACTTTCCTGCCTCTTTGAGTTTTTCAGCTGGAATAAAAACAAGAGATATACTATTTACACAATGCCTTGTGTTACGTGGAGTANAACCTTCACCCAGGAATACGTGGCCAAGGTGACCACCGCAACGGGCACAGGTAATCTCAGTTCTTCTTCCATCAGGATCCGGACTGCGGTGAACTGCACCTTCTATTTCATCATCAAAGGAAGGCCATCCACAATGTGAATCAAACTTATCCTGGCTCCTGTACAAGTGGGCGCCACAATGCTTGCAGGCATATACACCGGTTTCTTTATGATCATTGTATTCCCCGGTGAAGGGCCTTTCAGTACCCTTCTTGATGATTACCCACTCTTCTTCCGGAGTCAGTTTTCTGAGTTTTAGTTCTTCGCTCATGACAGTATCTTTTTGAGCCGCTACATTGCAGCTGGTAAACATCAATGTGATTAGTAATGAAACAGATATGGCTGCAATATGCCGCATTGCCAAATATTTAACTTGATAAACTTAGTTGTTTTCATCAAGAAGAACAAGTAAATGCCCCGGTAGTTCACTTCTCTGAATTACTTAATCTAATTCTAAATTACGCAGGCCGGGATGTCAGATTCGCCCATTTGATGATTTAAGTCATAATTTCAGAGAATGTGTAAGTGGTTGTAGACTCGCTTTTTAAAACCAGTATAAAGTTATCCGAAATAGCAGATTTTTGTTTTATGGTCAAGTCTTATGATAAATGATTGTTATACAGAAAGTTTATTGGATTTGATGAAAGCCGGCTTTCTTTTATATTTGTCCTCATTCTAAAAATCACTTAAAATTCATAAAATGGGATTAAAGATAATTGTTCTGGCCAAGCAAGTTCCTGATACCCGAAATGTGGGTAAGGATGCAATGAAAGCCGATGGAACAGTCAACAGGGCAGCTCTTCCTGCAATTTTCAATCCTGAGGACCTTAATGCTCTCGAGCAGGCCTTGAGGCTGAAGGATAAGTACAAGGGAAGCACAGTTACTGTATTGACTATGGGTCCCTCAAGAGCAGCCGATATAATACGTGAAGGTCTGTTCAGGGGTGCGGACAACGGATTTTTGCTAACAGACAGAGCTTTCGCAGGTTCTGACACACTGGCCACCTCTTATGCTTTGTCATGTGCTATTAAGAAGATAAAGGATTTTGATCTGATTATCGCAGGCCGTCAGGCTATTGACGGTGATACTGCTCAGGTGGGACCTCAGGTAGCTGAAAAACTGGGCTTGCCACAGATCACTTATGCTGAAGAGATAATCAGCGCTGAAAAGAAAAAGGTAGTTGTAAAGCGCCGTCTTGAGAGGGGAGTTGAAACTGTTGAGTCTTCTTTCCCTGCAGTTATTACTGTCAACGGATCAGCGGCTTCCTGTCGTCCACGTTCAGCCAAGCTGCTTATGAAATTCAAGCATGCACGTACATTGAGTGAAAGACAATCTCAGGCAGATGATTATATCCAGCCGACTGGCAACCGCGCTTATCTCAATATCCAGGAGTGGAGCGTGAATGATGTTGATGCTGATCCCGAACAACTTGGACTTAAGGGTTCACCCACTAAGGTTAAGACCATTGAGAATGTGGTCTTTCAGGCCAAGGAGTCCAAGGTGCTGACAGCATCAAACGAGGATATAGAAGAGCTCGTAAAGGAACTGATCCTCAACCACACTATCGGTTAATTCAAAAACAGACTCATGAACAGTGTATTTGTAATATGCGAAATTGACGACGCAAAGATTGCGGATGTCAGCCTCGAACTTCTTACCAAAGGACGCAGTCTGGCCAACAGGCTTAAATGTAAACTTGAAGCCGTCGTGCTGGGTAGCGAACTGGATGGAATTGAAAAAGAACTCTTTCCCTATGGGGCAGATGTTGTACATATAGGTGATGACCCAAGACTTAAGCCTTATACTACCTTGCCCCATGCAGCAGTGATTAATGGCCTTTTCCGTGAGGAAAAACCTCAAATCGGTCTGCTGGGTGCTACTACTATGGGACGTGACCTCGGCCCACGTGTATCTTCTGCATTGGGTAGCGGTCTTACTGCAGACTGTACTGCTCTCGAGATCGGTGACCATGAGGAAAAGAAGGCAAACATGGTGTACAAGGATCTTCTGTACCAGATACGTCCTGCCTTCGGAGGTAATATCGTAGCTACGATTATCAACCCTGACCACCGTCCTCAAATGGCTACAGTACGCGAAGGTGTAATGAAGAAAGAAATTTTTTCGGCTTCGCACAAAGGTGTGGTCAAAAAGATCGATGTAAGTAAGTACCTGAAGCCCGAGGATCTTGTTGTGAAGGTCCTGGAGCGTCACATGGAAAAGAATCGNGTTAATATCAAGAATTCTTCGATTATCGTTGCCGGAGGATACGGCATGGGATCAAAGGAGAACTTCAATTCTTTGTATGAACTTGCCGAACTGATAGGTGGTGAAGTGGGAGCTTCTCGTGCTGCAGTTGATGCAGGATTTGCCGACCATGACAGACAGATTGGTCAAACCGGTGTTACCGTTCGTCCTAAACTGTATATTGCCTGTGGTATCTCCGGACAGATCCAGCACACTGCCGGTATGGAGGAGTCTTCAATGGTTATTGCAATCAATAATGACCCCATGGCACCCATTAACAGAATTGCAGACTATGTGATAGTGGGCGATGTTATGGATGTGATCCCTAAGATGATCACCTATTACAAGAAGAACAGCAAATAGGTATTAACCTGAAAACTACAAGAAGATGGCTAATTTTTTCACAGATAATTCCGACCTGCTTTTTCATCTGAGGCACCCCCTGATGAAAAAGATAGTTGCACTCAAAGAACGCGACTTCGTCGATAAGGATAAGTTCGACTATGCTCCGTTGGACTTTGAAGATGCAATGGACAGCTATGAGAAGGTGCTCGAGATAGTGGGGGAGATCTGCGGTGATATAGTGGCACCCAACGCAGAAGGTGTGGATGCCGAAGGTCCTAAGATTGTCAATAATGAAGTGGTATATGCAAAAGGTACTAAGGAAAACCTGGATGCGCTGGTTAAGGCCGGTCTGATGGGTATCACTTTACCACGTCAATATGGTGGTCTGAACTTCCCTATAGTACCCTATATCATGGCTGCCGACATAGTGTCACGCGCCGATGCAGGTTTCGTTAATATATGGGGTCTGCAGGACTGCGCTGAGACTATCAACGAGTTTGCCGATGATGAGCAAAAGGAACGTTACCTGCCAAGAATATGCAACGGTGAGACTGCGGCGATGGACCTTACCGAACCGGATGCAGGATCCGACCTTCAGTCAGTACAGCTCAAGGCTACATACAATGAGGCTGATGGCAAATGGTACCTAAATGGTGTGAAGCGTTTTATAACAAATGGTGACGCTCACGTATCACTGGTTCTTGCCCGTAGTGAGCAGGGAACTACCGACGGCCGTGGTTTGTCAATGTTTATATATGACCGCAACCACAAGGCTGTTACAATACGTCGCGTAGAAAATAAGATGGGTATCAAGGGTTCACCAACCTGCGAACTTGTGTTCAAGAATGCTCCTGCCGAATTGGTGGGGGAACGTAAGATGGGGCTTATCCGCTATGTAATGGCTCTTATGAACGGTGCACGACTGGGCATCGGAGCCCAGTCGGTGGGTATTTCCGAGGCCGCTTATCGCGAAGCTTTTGTATATGCACGTGAACGCAAGCAATTTGGTAAGGCTATTATTGAATTTCCTGCAGTGTATGAAATGCTGGCACTGATGAAGGCCAAACTGGATGCATCCCGTACACTGCTTTACGAAACAGCACGCTACGTGGATGTTTACAAGAGCTACATGCACCTTAGTGAGCAAAGGACCCTGACCAAGGAGGAAAGGGATGATATGAAAACCTATCAGAGATTGGCCGACTACTTCACACCTTTGCTTAAGGGTATGGCAAGTGAGTACTGTAACCAGATAGCCTATGACTCTTTGCAGATCCACGGAGGTAGCGGATTTATGAAGGATTATCCGATTGAAAGAATCTACCGTGATGCAAGGATCACCACTATCTATGAAGGTACTACGCAACTTCAGGTGGTTGCTGCTATTCGTGGTGTAACCAACGGTGCATTGCTTAACAGAATCAGGGAGTTTGAGAATATGCCCCTGCAGCCTGAACTTCACGGTTATCGCAGAATCCTGATTGGAATGACAGAGGAATATGAAAAGGCCGTTAAGTCAGTTGTTGACATGCACGACAATGAGTACCTCGACTTCCACTCACGCAGGCTGGTTGAGATGGCAGCTCATATTATTATGGGTTACCTGCTGTTACTCGACACTGAGCGTGATGACAAATACAGGGCTTCAACAGAGACCTTTATCCGTTACGCAAGAGCTGAGAATAAATCAAGAGCAGAGTTCATTTCGAACTTTTCAATTGATGATCTGGGATTCTATAAAGCAAATTAGGTAAATTTTGAACAATAAATTGCCGGGGTGTTCCTAAATTAGGGACACCCTAATTTGTATAAGGGGATTAAGGACATAATTCACCATAGGGCCTTGAAAGGAGGGCGACAGTTCAATCTTATGGAAAAGGAAAGTATCGCTAGTATTATCCAAAAGCAAAGGGAGCTGTTCGAATCAAACCGGACAAAGGATGTAAAGTTCAGGCTTGAGCAGTTGAATACTCTTAAGAAGGTGATCAAAAAGAATGAAGCAGCTATGTACATGGCTGTCTATTCCGATTTTGCAAAATCGGAATTTGATACTTTCATGACTGAACTGTCAATGGTTTACCATGAAATAAACCTTGCTCTCAAATACCTTAAAGAGTGGTGTAAACCCCGTAAGGTAGCATCATCCCTGCTTCATTTTCCTGCAAAATCCTATATCTATCCCGAGCCATTGGGTACGGTCCTGGTGATTGGGGCATGGAACTATCCCCTTCAACTTTGTCTGGTACCCGCAATTTCTGCACTGGCTGCCGGGAATACGGTGATACTAAAGCCCGGTGAACAGTCGGCTGAGAGTTCCAGGATACTGGCAGCTATGATTAATAGTAACTTCCCTGATGATTATTTCCATGTGATTGAAGGTGCTGCTGATGTGTCAAGCCAACTTCTAAATCACCGTTTCGATAAGATATTCTTTACCGGAAGTGCTACGGTGGGGCGTATTATTTATAAGGCAGCTGCAGAGCACCTTACTCCGGTAACTCTTGAGCTGGGAGGAAAGAGTCCAGCCTTTGTTTTCCGTGATGCCAATATCCGTTTGACTGCTAAAAGGCTTGTCTGGGCTAAGTTCCTAAACGCCGGCCAGACCTGTGTGGCACCCGATTATATCCTTGTTGAAAAGTCGGTCGAAGGAGTACTGCTTGAAGCCATCAAGAGTGAGATAAAGAGGTATTATAAAGAATGCAGTCTGACGGAAAACTACACTCAGATTATAAATGACAGACATTTTGAGCGTTTGTCAAAACTGATAGATAGTGGTGACGTGTATTGCGGAGGAACAAGAAAAGCCGAGATCAGGTTTATCAGTCCCACAGTAATGTACAATGTGTCCTTTGACGATGAGGTGATGAAAGAGGAGATTTTTGGACCAGTACTGCCTGTTATTGCCTTCGAAGATATTGATGTGGCTATAAAAGCCGTTAAAGACCGTCCCAAACCTCTTTCTGCCTATGTCTATACCAATAACAGGAAGATTGTCAAAAAGCTGATCAAAGAGGTGTCCTTCGGAGGTGGGGCGATCAATGACAGTGTTATGCACCTGTCTAATAGTAATCTCCCCTTTGGTGGGGTTGGATTAAGTGGCATTGGTAGTTATCATGGAAAGNCCGGATTTGATACCTTCTCACACTTCAAGAGTATTTACAGGAACAGCTTTCGCTTTGAACCACCGCTTAAGTATCCTCCTTATACTAAGGCAAAGCTCCGTCTTATAAGGTTTCTGATGAGGTAATAATGTCAAATTGTCGCTTCAGGCATCGACAGTATGCCTTTTTATGTTCGATTTAATTATTGAAAAACCTTTTGGTTTTATTTTTGCTGGATATATGTCGTAACGACTAATGATTTGGCAAACAGAAAGCAAAGGAGAGGTGGAAACTTCTAAATCATANGATTTTATTTGGATTTTCCAAATCGTTTATTACTTTTNTTGACGAATGCNTACATTAATTAACCAAACTTTAACATTTTAGTATCATGAAAAAGTTATTTGCTATTGCTGTATGTGCTGCATTTATCTTCGCAGGATGTGCTGGAAACCAAGCAAAACAAGAGGAAGCTGTTGAACCAGTAATCGAAGCTGTTGAAGAACAAGCTCAAGAAGCTACAGAAGCTATTGAAGAAGCTGCTGAAGCTGTAGAAGATGCAGTTGAAGAAGCTGCTGATGCAGTAGAAGAAGCTGCAGAATAATCTTCTGGTGAAACAGATTTCTGTTAAAAAGATAAAGGGTGTCTCATTGATGTGAGGCACCCTTTTTCATTGTATTACTTCTCTGCAGCCTAAATCTCCTTCAAAGAATTACAACTATTTCAGGATTGTTTCTACAATATCTGCAGTGTTATTGTGGAAAAATTCCTCAGCTTTCCTCAGTTTNTCAGGAGANCCTATATCAAACCAAATATTTTTTTTGTCAATCTGCCAACCAGTGATTTTATGGTTTGCTGCCAAGCGCAGGTATTCAGGAATTATTGGAAAACAGGCCTGATCAGTTCTGAGCTGCCCAATAATCTCATTCCTGACAACCTGTATTCCACCAAAGCCATAGGCCTTTCCTGCTGCATCCCTGCCCTCAACCCGTACTTCATCACCAGTTGATGGGTTATGCCATCCGCAGAGTTGCATATTGTCATCAAAGAGCAGATAACGCGAGGCTTTGCGATCCTGTATCAATAGAGTTGCAAGGCTGCTATTTCTATTGTGCTCTTCAATCAAAGAATGCAAAGGAGCATTCGTTATTATGTCAACATTGTAAAGAAGGATGTCGGCATTGTGCTCAAACAAATCCATAGCATTGAGTAGTCCCCCTCCTGTATCCAGGAGTTGTGAACTTTCGTCCGACAGNAGGATCTCCATACCGGGACTGGCATAGTCGTATAGGAAGTTCTTTATCTGGTCGGCAAAGTGATGTACATTTATTACAACCCTTTTAATGCCAAGGCCGGCCATTTTCTTTAACGCAATTTCCAATAAGGTGTGGCCTCCAACTTTTACTAGAGCCTTTGGAGTTGTGTCGGTATAGGGCTTGAGACGCGAACCCACACCGGCTGCAAAGATCATTGCATTAAGGTTCATGTTCCTCGCTTCCATTATAGGTTGAAAAAATATCCGGATAAAGCCAACGAGCCACCTTAGCTGTTACGTGAGCTGCTATTGGCGACAGAAATACTAATACGTGAAATATTAACAGGGTTTTGATTAAGGTCACCATATTTCTTTCATAAATATTGATTGCAATCAGCAGTAGCAGCACTCCAAATGAGGAAACCTTGGTGACTACATGCATGCGTGCATACAGGTTGTTGAAGCGCAGTATCCCCACTGATGCGCAAAAGACAATCACAGCAGTGCAAATCAGCAAAGTACCGGTAATATATTCAATCATTGTCAGACCTCCTCTTATGTAAAAATCTTGCAATTATCATCGAACCGATAACCAATAGCAGCGATACTACCAACGCTACATCAAGTCCTGAGCTCATCCCTGAATAAATGGTGTCGCAGATTATTATACACACAATGATTATTGCAATCTGGTCAAGGGCCACCACCCTGTCGGGCAGGGATGGACCTCTAAACAGCCTGAGCAGAGGAAAAATCATGCTAACTGTCATAATACAGATGGCTCCAACTGCCGAATATTCAAGGAAGGTTTCCGGACTCATCTCAAAGTGCTTTACTTAGTAAATTTTCAAAGATCCTTGCCTGCTTGAAAAAATGGTCCTTGTCATCTACGTTCAACAGATGGATAACAAAGATACTACCATCATTATCCACATCAACACCCAGAGTTCCGGGTGTCATGCTTATCATATTGAAGAGCAGAAGCTTCTGCCAGTGTTTCTCAAGTCGGCAATGGTAGGTAATTATACACCCACCGTCGCCCCTGGAGCCGCTAATTATCAGTTTGGCAATAACCAGACCCGATTTGATTATCTCATAACAAAAGTACACGAAAGCCAGACCCAGATAAAAGAGCCTTACCGGGAAATGTGCAAGGGTACGGCTATTTATTTTCAAGGACATAGCTTATATACTTTTGGGGGTTCAACAAATCACGAGCTGCAAGTGTGCAATAATTGCCGATGCTGTTGGCAAAGAGTCCCATGGCAATAATGGCGCAGGCCATTATTGTTGAAGCAGCTAGCATACGACCAGATGGTTTGACCTTGTAGGTCATGGTTCTTACCTTTTCCGAAGGTGGTAGTTTCCAAAAAACCTCCAGCCATATCTTTACCATCGAAAACAAGGTTATCAGACCTACAAAAAGGGCTACCATCGAAATCAGAATATGTCTGGACTCAACACCAGCTTTCAGTACCATAAATTTACCGAAAAAGCCGCTTAATGGAGGAAGTCCTGCAAGACTGAATGCCGAGATAAAGAACAGCACACCCCAAAGCGGACTGCGTTGAAACATGTCGCCAAGAATCTTGAGGTTGAGGGTGCCCCTTTCACGGTGCACCCAGCCTGCTACCAGAAAGGCATTGGTCTTGGACAGCATATTGTGTGCGGTAAAAAAGATTGCTGCTGCAATCCCNGCTTCCGTGAAGAAACCGAGCGCTATTGCCATATAACCTGACTGGCTGATTATGTGAAACGCAAGAATTTTGCGCAGCTCCATCTGTGCAGAAGCTGCAATGACACCTACAACCATTGACAATCCTCCCATCCAGAATACTACATTACTCCAGAATGCATAGTCATGAAACAGGAATAATGTAAAGATTCTGATTAGCGAGTATATGCCTACCTTGGTAAGCAGTCCGGCAAACAGAGCCGTAACTGCCGGAGGAGGGGTGTGGTAGGATGCAGGTAACCAGAAAAAGAACGGAAACAAGGCTCCTTTAATCGAAAAACCTACAACTATTAATATCAATGCAGGGTTTAGCGCAGCAAAGTTGTCCCCTGCTAATGAAATCCTTGATGCAATATCAGCCATATTGAGTGTCCCCACCTTGCCATAGAGCAAGCCAATACCGGCAAGGAAGAACATGGAGCCAATCAGGTTAAGGATCAGGTATTTTATTGAGCCTTCAAGCTGTTTGCGTTCTCCTCCCAGTCCCATCAGGATAAAGGAGGAGATAAGCATTACTTCAAACCATACATAGAGGTTGAAAATATCACCGGCAATGAAGCTGCCATTGACACCCATCAGGATACCAAAGGAATAGAAGAAATGTCCATTATTGCGTCTTTCCCTGTCAATTGACTGACTGGAGTAGTAGCTTACAAGCAAAAAGACAAAGGCCGCAATGACCAGCATAAATGCACTAAAACGGTCGNCTGCAAGGGTGATGCCGTATGGAGCCGGCCAGGAGCCCATGTTTACAACAAGCATCTCCTCAGTGCTGACTCTAACCAAAACCATTACTACCCAGGCCAGATTTACTGTGGCAAAGATCAGGGCAAGCAGCTTCTTGACCTGAGTGTTGGTGATGAGCAGACTCAACATCAGGTATGTGAATGGTAGTAATATAAGTGTGAATAGGATCATTTCTGGTCAGTATTTTTTAGTTGATCCAGATCATGGGTTCCCGTCACATCAAAATACCTGTACTTAAGAGCCAGGATATAGGCCGACATACCTAGTCCGATAACTATTGCAGTTAGTATTAGTGCCTGAGGAATGGGATCTGATATAGTGGCAATATCAGCAGCTTCTGCTCCTTCCTCAATAATTGGTGTTCCGCCTCGGGTAATTCCACCTGACAGGAAAATAATAAGGTTGGTGGCATTGCTCAGCAGGAAAATGCCAAGAATGACTTTTACAAGACTGCGGCGAAGCACCAGGAAGACTCCGCATCCGTACAATAATCCTATGAATATGGCTATCAGGTATTCCACTCTAAAACCTCTATTATTGAAATTATTACTGACAAGATTAGGCCTGCGACTGTTACAAATATTCCAGTATCAAACAACAGTGGTGTGCCCAGATGAATCTCTCCCATCAAGGGAAGTGAAATTATAAGCCAGGTTCCTGTCATTACTTCACTACCTGCCAATACTGGAATTATGGCAGATATCAGTACCAGTAACAGGCCTATTCCCATCCAGGTGCGACTGTTGTATTTAATAATCTTCTGTATAGCATGAGAGCCGAATACAATTCCATAAAATATGAATCCGACAGATAATACAATACCTGCGATAAAGCCACCCCCCGGAAGATTATGACCCCGCAGCAGAAGGATCACCGAGAGTACTGCAACAATCCATAAAAAAAGTCTTGCTGTCTTCTCCAGTATTGTAGTATTCATATTTTTTTCTTTATCTGGAACCTGAATAGTGAATATACCCCTGCAGCAGCAAGTGTAAGAACCGTTACCTCTCCTAGAGTATCCAGTGCTCTGAAATCAACAAGTATCACATTTACAATGTTGCGGCCATGTCCCAATGTATAAGCATTTTCTGCATAAAAACGGGATATCGGCTCATCAGTTTGCAGAAAATGGGCACTTAAGACTACAAGGGTTACAAGGATACCTACTCCTGACGAGATAATGATATCACGTATCCTGGTGCGACGGTCGGATAGTATAGCAAACTCAGGGAGGTAATATATTACGAGTACAAAGATTGCCATCAGTACTGTTTCCGACAGAAACTGGGTAATTGCAAGGTCTACCGCTCCATAGTATAGGTACAGCAAACCAATTCCATAACCTGTAACCCCAAGNGCAATAATTGCAGACAGACGCGAGCGTGTAAACACAGCGAANAATATTGCCAGTGAAGATAAAATCAGCAGCATCAGCACGTGAATCTTGATAGGAGAGGGGGCTACCTCTGTTTCCACATGCATCATTCTGATAAGTTGTATAGNAACCAGAGTCATTGCAACCAGGAAGAAGGTAATGAGATAATATCTATGGTATCCGTGCTGAATACGGTTGGTGGTTCTTGCTGCCCCAGCCAGATAGTTATTGATAGTCTTGGTAAACAGGGTAGGCAGGTGGTAGATATTAAACCAGTTAATCAGTATGGTGATAAACCTGATCACCGGTTTACGGAATATAAAGACCAAAACTCCTGCAATTACTGTAAATATGCTTACCTGTAATACATCATTGTAACCATGCCAGAGAGAGAGAGTTGTTTTATACTGGATATTGCCCATAAAATAGAGGGCATTACTCACTATGATATCAATGTTTTTTGGNAAAAGCCCCAAAAATATCCCAAACAGAGCAAGCACTACCGGTCCGGCAAGCAGGGCTATTGAAAGGTTCTTTTCTGTGTATCTGACTGCTAGATCCGGCATTCCCTTTTTTGGAAGAAAGACCTGTCTGAATATGTTGATCGCTACCGCGACCAACATAATATTGGCCCCTACACTGAGTGGCAATACAATCCATGATACGTCAGCCAACTGCATCTTTGCCTCATAAATAAGTTCCTTACCGATAAAGCCAAGCATAGGAGGTAGCCCTGCCATAGAGATAAGTGCAAGCAGGGTCATCACTGCAGTTACCGGAAGCACCATAAATAATCCGTGCAATTTGTCAATATCTTTTGTCCCTGTGGTTTTCTCAATTATACCTGCCGACATAAACAAGCCCCCTTTGTAGAGTCCGTGTACTATGAAGAATATCAGAGCGGCTCTTAGAGAAGCACTGGAGTCAAGTCCCACAAGCAGGGTCATAGTGCCTAATGCACTGATTGTTGTAAAGGCAAGTATTCGCTTTAGGTCCTTCTGACCCATAGAGAAGAAAGCTCCGAGAAACATTGTAATACCTCCTGTGAGCAACAACGAATACTTCCACAACACGGTACCGCCCATCACCGGATACATACGCATCAGCAGGAAGATTCCGGCATTTACCATGGTGGCACTGTGAAGATAGGCACTTACTGGTGTTGGTGCTGCCATAGCTCCGGGCAGCCAGAAGTGGAAGGGAAACTGGGCAGACTTGGTAATTGCTGCAAGTATCACCAGGTTGAGTATCAAAAAATATCTTGAGTGATTNCCGACGTGAATATGCTGTTCCAGGAGTTCACTTATCGCATAGGTCCCTGTTATATTACCTATCAGTATTACAGCAAATAGCAGGCATAGTCCTCCGAAGCCTGTTATCAAAAGAGCCTGCAAGGCAGCTTGTCTGGATTTCTCAAGGTGATGATCGAAGCCTATAAGGAAGAATGATGCAACGCTTGTAAGTTCCCAAAACATGAACATCAGAATGAGGTTGTCTGAAAACACCATTCCAAGCATTGACACCATAAAGAACATCATATAGGTATAGTAATGCCCCTGTCGCTCGTAATCAGACATATACACCGAAGAATAGAGCAGGACCAGCGTTCCAATACCACTGATAAGTAGACCAAAGATAACCGTAAGACCATCAATTCTGAAGGCTACATCCATGCCTGGCAAAAACCTTATATTGGTTGCCAGAATGTGACCTTCATGAGGCGCCATTTGCATGGCCTCAATGACAAGGGTAATAAAGATCAGGAATGGGAACAGGNAAAGGAAGAGTCCGGTCTTTTTTTTCAGGATGGAATAAAGGTAAGGCGTCACAACTGAGGCCGCGAACAATAATCCTACTAATATCGTCAATGCGTTTCCCATCAACAGCCGTCTTTTCCTTTGTTCATTTGTATTTTAATAGTTTTATGCCTTATTGTCAATGGTTATCCTGTTCAAGATGCTTCAGGTTTATCCTTATTCTGTACTTACTCCTGAGATGTTCTGCCAGTCGCTCTGCGCAGTATACAGAACGGTGCCTTCCACCAGTACAACCGAAACTAACCATAAGGTGTTTAAAGCCCCTGCCTAAATAGTTTTCAACTGATTGATCCACAATGCTATAAATATTCTCCAGGAAGCTATGTACCTCTGGTGCTTTTTGAAGGAAGTCAATAACCTCTGGGTCTTTACCTGTAAGTGTACTATATTCTGCATAACGTCCAGGATTACTCAATGCACGGCAGTCGAATACAAAGCCACCTCCATTGCCACTGTTGTCAACGGGGATACCCCTCTTGAATGAAAAACTGGAAATACTTACGGTCAGGTCCTGCTCGGCTGAAATCTCAAGCAAGGCCTGGTTCTCACACAGGTCACACAATACCTTGTAGAGCATGGGGAAGTATTTGAATTCATTGCAGGTTGACAACAGGTGCTTTAGGTTTGTCAGGGCATAGGGAATGCTTCTCAGGAAGTGCTGCTTCTTTTCGTAGAAGCCTCTGAATCCGTAAGCACCCATGGCTTGCATAATCCGGATAAGGACATAACCGTGATAGGTCTCCATAAATTGGACACGGGAAATTCCTGTAGCAGGAGTAAGGAGTTCCAGATAATGCTCCAGCAGTTCCTCCCTCAGCTCCTGAGGCAGGTCAGCCTTGGCATCATACAGCAATGAAGCCAGGTCATATTGAAGGGCTCCGCGACGTCCACCCTGATAATCAATAAAGGCCAGACCTCCATCCGTAACCATGATATTCCTGCTCTGGAAATCACGGTACATAAAGTAGGTGCTATCGCTTTTGAGTAGGAAGTCACTGAAGCGGTTGAAGTCATCCTCGAGCAACTGCTCATCAAAGCTGATGCGTGCCAGTTTCAGAAAATAATATTTGAAGTAGTGCAAATCCCACATCATTGACTGTTTATCAAATCTTGCGCGGGGATAGCAGTGCGAAAAATCCAGTTCCCTTCCCTCTGTTTGAAAGCTCAGAAGCTGTCTGATGCTCTCCCTGTAGAGAGCTTCTATATCTTCGGGTATCTCTTTATCCTTGCGTCGGGTGGACAGTAGTTCGAAAAGTGTGGTGCCACCGAAATCTTCAAGCAGATAACAGTCCATATCGGCATCAACCGCATAAATCTCGGGAACTCTAAGCCCTCTGGATTTGAAAAAACGGCTGAATTCAATAAAAGCCATGTTTTCTCTCAGATCCTTGTTGATAGCTCCTAATGCCTTGGCATTAGGAGAGCTGATACGAAAGTATCTGCGGTCAGAACCTGATGGAGGCAGTTCGCTTACCGCACCAACGGATTCTCCTGCCCATTGCTCATATAGAGCCAATAACCTTTCTTTTACTGTCTGTTCCAATTGCACAACTCTTTAAACTGCTGCAGTCAGCAGGGTATTGATATATGAAAACAAGATAGCATATAAAATAGCGGGCAACATATTGCTTACCTCTATTTTTAATAGTCTCAGTAAGTTGAATCCTATTCCTGCAAGGAGTACTCCTCCTGTGGCTGAAAGGTCGTTGATAATGGCTTCGTTGAACAAGTCGCCAAATACGAAGGCAAGCAGAGTGATACTGCCCTGAAATAAAATCAGCGGTATTGATGAGAATAATACCCCTACACCCAATGCTGAAGCCAATCCAACAGCTGCAAATCCGTCGATTATGGCTTTGGTAATAAGTATTTCGGGACCCTTACCCAGGCCTTCATTGATGGAGCCCATAATAGTCATCGCTCCTATGCAGTATAGCAGAAATGCAGTAATTAGGCCTTCGGTGAAGTTTTCGCTGTTGCTTGAGAAACGTCGCTTGAGCCTAGCCGATGCCTTGTCTATCCGTTCACCAACACGTAAGGTCATACCGGTTACACAACCAGCAAGCACTGAAAGAACCACTACGATGAGGGAGCTGTTGTCAAGGAACATAGATATTCCTATACAAAGGGTTACAAGGCCGAGACCCTGAAATACCAGGTCTATGGTCTTTTGAGGCAATCTTTTCTTAAAGGCGATACCTATTGAACCTCCGATTATTATCGTGGTTGCATTGACTAGCGTTCCGATCATCTAAGTATTTTTGTGGCTTCCCCACAAAAATAAGATGTTTTTGCGTATTTACATTGTTTCGATGATCCTGTTTCGTACAATATTGGCAATTTGATCGTAGGTGTAGTTTTCTGGATATAATGGTTCAAGAAACTCTACCTGGACTTTTTTCAGAGGTCTGGGAAAGATACTGCCTTTGGGCAGTGCATCTGAGGCACCCTTTATAGCAACGGGAACTACAGGGATGTTGAGCTCTCTGCTTAGTATGGCAAAGGTCTTCTTAAACTGTCCTATGTTTCCGTTAGCTGATCTGGTACCCTCAGGGAAGATCAATATATTATTGCGCAAACGCAGTACCTCGGCAAGCTTCTGAATGGATTCCTTGAGGTTGTTGTTGAGGTCAACCACTATCACATTGGTTCTTTGTGCAAGGAATTTGAATATTGGTTTATCAGCATGCTTGGCCTTAGCGTAGAAGTAAGTCTTGCCTATCTGGGCTGTTCGCAGTAAAGAAGCAACAAACAAACCATCGAAGAAGCTCTGGTGGTTGGATGCAATAATACAGGGTTCATCCGGAATGTTTTCAAGACCCCTTGTCCTGTATCTGAAGTAAAGCTTGAACACATATCTTGAAAGACGCATAGCAAGCCTTGTTGGGATCCATGATTCCGGCAGTTTGAACTGAACTTTCTCACGCAATATTGCTGACCAATCCGTTCTGCCTTCTTCCAATCTTGTTTTGGTAGCAGCAACATGCTCGGCAAGATTTGCTACAGTTGGAAAGCGCAATATCTCAGATGTTTCTATTTCAACACCGAAGTTCTGACTTAAGAAGACCTGCAGACCTACACGGTCGAGTGAGTCAAGTGCCAGGTCATATTCCAGATGATGCATGGGTCTGACCTTTCTGCCTTTCTCGGCAGAGATAAACTCAGTAATAATTCTGAGTTCCTCGGAAACAGGACCATCGTTTTCTTCCTCTTCGGTTTCGCCGTCTTTCTCAACGAGCTCTTCCAGTTTGAAACGCTGCAACTTCCCAAGCCTTGTTCGGGGCAGTTCTCGATATGTGATATAGAGACCTCCTATGCGCTTGTATGACGATACTTTAACATTAAGAGGCTCTATAACCTCTTCAAGTAGTTTCTGGTAAAGTAACTTATGGTCTTCATCCTCAATTGCAGGTACTATAACGGCACAAAGCCTGTCATCATGAAAGAATACAGCACAGTCGGATACAAGAGGGGATTGCACAATGTATTCTTCAAGTTCGGCAGGATTTACATTCTTTCCGTTGCTTAGTACAATAATCTCCTTCTTACGTCCTGTAATATACAGATATCCATCCTTGTCAATATATCCGAGGTCACCAGTATAAAGCCAGCCATCCTTGATTACTTCGGCTGTTGCTTCTGGGTTGTTGTAATAACCCTTCATAATGTGGCCCCCACGGGCAATAATTTCTCCGTCTTTGGCCATCATCTCGGTTCCCGGAAGGACTTCTCCAGCTGAACCGATACGTACTCTACCCGGACGGGTAAAGGTGATCATCGGGGCCGCCTCGGTCATGCCGAAGCCTTCGAGAACTTCAAAACCGAGGGTTTTGAAGTCTTGGCCCACTTCAGGGTCAAGTGCTGCACCACCGGCTACCAGGATATCTACCTTTCCTCCAAATTTTTTGTGGACAGCAGAAAAGACAAATCTTGAAAATCGTTTTGACTGGAGTTTGCCTGCCAAAGCAAAGAGGGCCTTAGCCACCGGACTTTGATCTATCTTAAGTCTGATACTTTTGCGAATTGCTTCATAGAGGCGGGGAACTCCGATAATTATTGTAATCTTGTTGTGGTTGAGTGTGTTGATCATGTCCTCGGACGTCATCGAAGGACTGATGGCTACAGAGCCCCCAGCATGCAAGGGGGCGATGAATGAACCCAATAGCGGGAAGATATGATGCAGAGGCAAGAGGATCATTACTCTGGAGTCCTCACGGAAGATACGAATCTTCCTAACCACCCCGTCGAGGTTGGTCATAAGATTGCCATACGACAGCATTACACCTTTGGGTGAACCTGTTGTGCCCGAGGTATAGATTATTACTGCAGTCTGGTCGTCTTTGTAAGGAGGTAGGGACTCCAGGCTGGATGTGCCGCACTGAGTCTGCTCCTCGCTGTCTATCAATACTATCTGTGCAAGTATTCCTGTAGCTGCCATAGCTTTTTCAAGCAGAGGCTTTTTTTCGCTGGAAACAAATATTGCACTAGGTTGTGAGTCTGAAAGGATATAGGAGAGTTCCGATTCGGTCGCAAGAAAATCTACAGGTACCGGTACAGCTGACTTATTCCATATTGCGAGGAAAGCAAAGAGCCATCCGGGCCTGTTTTCTGAAAAAATTATTACACGTTCGCCTTCCGCTACTTCAATTAGTTTACTGAATTGCTCGATCCTGGCAAACAATTCGCCATAACTTATCTCACTGATACCCACAGTTATGGCCTTTTTGTTACCGTGGTTTTTAATCATTCGCTGACATTAAATAAAGTTTCAAAGTTACGTATTCATATCCGAACTAAAAAATGCTGATATTACACCAGTTTTTATATTTACATGAGGTTGCTTATATTTACGTATGAGTAAACCAATAAAACCTTAGAGACTATGAAACGTGCATATATTTTATTGGCATCGGGTTATGAAGAGGTTGAGGCACTTATGCCTGCGGACGTAATGCGAAGGGCTGGTTATGAGGTGTATCTGGTCTCTGCTACCGGCGAGCCTATAGTAAAGGGAGTTCACAATATTGAGGTAAAGACTGACGCTTTCCTTAATGATGTTTCTGTAGAAAACGGAGATTTAATCATGCTTCCCGGTGGCATTCCGGGTGCAACCAACCTCCTTGCAAATGAAAAGGTCAAAAACCTTGTTTCAAGGTTTTATGAAAATCGCAGGTGGGTTGCAGCGATTTGTGCTGCTCCAATGGTTTTGGGTGAAATGAGACTTCTTCAAGGAAAGAAGGCAACCTGTTATCCGGGTTATGAAAAACACCTGCATGGTGCTATTATTGTAAACAGTCCGGCAGTTACAGATGGTAAGATTATTACCGGAAAAGGTGTTGGTGCTGCAATGGCGTTTTCTCTTGAGATTGTAAAAAATCTCTCCGGAGAGGCTGAGATGCTTGAACTAAAGAAAAAAATGGTTGTTGAATAATGACTAAATACCCTTATATGAAGCTAAGTTTTTTATGTCCCGTATCTGACCAGCAGATTAATGCTCCTGTGGCAAGGTTCAATGCCCTTTTTACATTGCTTATCCTGCTACTATTCTTTTATATCCATAACCTGTTTCTGATAGTATTTTTGGCAATTGACTTTGCCTTAAGGGCTAATGATATGTCTGAATACAGTCCATTGGCACTGCTGTCCAGGTTTATCGTCAAGTCATTTGGCATTAAACCGAAAATGCAGAATGCAGGGCCTAAGCTGTTTGCTGCCAAGATAGGATACTTCTTATGTATTCTTATTATTGTGCTGGGCATCTTCAGGTTGTATACTGCGGCTCAGGTAAGTGCCGGAATCCTTGGTTTATTCTCATTTCTTGAAGCTGCGTTTGGCTTTTGTATGGCTTGTTATATCTATCCTCATATATACAAGCTGACATACAAGGAACCATTTAAGGAATAGGTACTTTTTATCAATATTATCTGACATTATAGCTGTACGGCTGCACTTTTGTCACATGTCAGCATTTGGCACAGCCTTTGAAAATCAAAGGCTGTGTATTTTTTTTATTTGTTGAACCTTGAAATAGAGTAGGATATGCAAAAAGGCACTATTGGTGTATCTACCGAGAACATTTTTCCAATTATTAAGAAATACCTCTATTCAGATCATGAGATCTTCCTTCGTGAACTTGTGTCGAATGCGGTAGATGCTACCCAGAAGCTTTTAACCCTGTCGGGTGTGGGTGAATTTAAGGGTGATCCGGGTGAACTGAAAATAAGGGTCTCAGTGGATCAGAAAAAGAAAACCCTTACCATAAGTGACAGCGGTATTGGTATGACCGCAGAAGAAATCGATAAATATATCAACCAGGTCGCATTCTCTGGAGCTAATGAGTTTCTTGAAAAGTACAAGAAGGACGCCAACGCTATAATTGGTCACTTCGGACTTGGTTTTTATAGTTCTTTTATGGTTTCCAGTAAGGTGGAAATCAACACCTTGTCATACAAAGAAGGTGCTAAGGCTGTCAAGTGGAGCTGTGATGGGTCTACTGAATATACTATAGAGGATGGAGACAGAAAGGAGAGGGGAACTGATGTAATACTGTATATTGATGACGAGAACAAGAAGTTCCTTGAAGAGGGTGAGATAAGGCAACTTTTAAGGAAGTATTGCCGCTTCCTGCCTATTCCGGTTGTCTTTGGTAAGGTGAAGGAATGGAAGGACGGTAAGGAGGTTGAGACAGATAAGGATAATGTAATCAATGAGACAAATCCACTGTGGACCCGCAAGCCTGCTGAGATTAAAGAAGAAGACTATATGGAGTTTTACAGGGATCTGTACCCAATGTCAGAAGATCCTTTGTTTAATATCCATCTCAATGTTGACTATCCTTTCAAACTTACTGGTATCCTGTATTTCCCAAGGATTAAGAGCAATATAGAACTGCAGAAAAACAAGATACAGCTTTACTGTAACCAGGTCTATGTGACCGACTCGGTTGAAGGAATAGTCCCTGAGTTCCTTACTTTGCTGCACGGTGTGATAGACTCTCCGGATATACCGCTAAATGTATCACGTTCATACCTGCAAAGTGACAGTAATGTCAAAAAGATATCAGGCCATATCACCAAGAAGGTGGCTGACCGTCTTGAAGAGATCTTTAAGAACGACCGTAAATCACTTGAAGACAAGTGGAACGATCTTAGAATCTTTATCGAGTATGGTATGCTTACCGATGAGAAATTCTATGATAGGGCTGCAAAGTTTGCCCTCCTGAGAAACACTGATGATAAGTATTTTACATTTGATGAGTATAAAGAACTGATTAAGACCAATCAGACTGACAAACACAACAATCTTGTCTATCTGTACAGCACCAGCAGGGAAGATCAGTATTCATTTATTGAAGCAGCAAAGAACAAGGGTTATGATGTGCTGATGATGGACGGTCATCTTGACGTTCACTTTGTCAACTTCCTTGAGCAGAAGTTTAAAGACTGCCGCTTCGTCAGGGTTGACAGTGATGTGGTTGACAAACTGATTCAGAAGGAAGAGCATCAGGAGTTGAAGTTGACCGACAAGCAACGTGAAGAACTTACAACATTGTTTTCTTCACAAATACCGCAGCTCTCCAAATCCCACTTTGTTGTTTCCTTTGAGGCATTAACCGAGAATGATTCCCCTGTAATTATTACTCAGAATGAGTTTATGAGACGGATGAAGGACATGAGCTCTATGGGTGGCGGAGGTATGATGTTCTATGGCGATATGCCCGACAGCTACAACCTTGTAGTGAATGGCAACCACCCCTTGGTCAAGAGGATCGTTGAGGGTGTTGAAGGTGAACTAGGTGAAAAGCTGAAGTCTGTATATAGCAGAATTAGTTCACTTGAGTCCAGGAAGGCTGAGCTTGAAGCTGCTAAAAAGGATAAGAAGGAAGAGGAAATCCCCCAGGCTGAAAAGGAAGAGCTTGAAGATGTCAGCAAGAAGATAAAGGAGCAGAAGGACAAGAAGGATGAATTGCTGAAAGAATATGCTTCAGGCAACAAATTGATTTCACAGCTTATCGACCTTGCACTACTGTCAAACAATATGCTCAAGGGCGAAGCCCTCAGCAGATTTGTAAAACGTAGTATTGATCTGATCTGATAATGTAATCCGGAAACGCCGGACTCGGTAGTAGAAAAAAGGACCTGCAGCAAAGCTTTACCAAGGAGGGTAAAGATGCTGCAGGTCCTTTTATATTTCCTATTGCTTTACGGATG
>JGI24707J26582_10000311_pt1 | contig 37108 bp, 40 predicted proteins | sample BioPla1DNA1_FD_26582 | JGI IMG/M metagenome (IMG submission 26582)
TCATCAGCAAAAGCATTGCATTTACCATATTCCTGATTGACAAGATATGTATGCCTGCCAATAGATAGCTTTACATTAGGATATAATCTTTTAAATACATTTATTCCTGCCTGTTCTGAATCTTTTATTTGCTCATTTAGTTCATCTTCCCTCTGCTTTAGCTCTGCTTGTTCAAGCTGAAGCTGTATCCTCATCTTCTTGGCATTTTCATAATAATCCTCAAGCCTTTGATTAAGACTTTGCCCACTTTTTACTATATTTTCTATATGTGAAATAGATAAGATAAGCTCTTGATACTTCTGGCTTAAAATCTTCTGTTTATTTACAATACCTTTGTACTCAATATTTAGCAAAGCAGTATTTCCAACAAAAACATTCGTACGTCGATAGCTTTTATATCCAATTGTGTTAGCTACTATATTTCCAGTTGCTCTATAAGTGCCGCCCATAATTGCACCTGTTTTTGATTTGCAAATAATATCTCCCTCGACATATGCATCACAGGATACAAGTGAATTTGCAATAAGCTTTTCCTTGCAATTAATGCGTGAGTTTTCAGCGTAATCAAGCTTCAAAATTGAGCCACATCTAATTGAAGAATTAATAGCGCCAAGCTTTATCTCAATCTGCTCACCAGCAATAAGCTGGGCACTTTCGCAAAATCCCAAAAGCTTTATGCTCTTACCTGCTTCAACCTTAAAGCCCTCCATGACATTGCCTTTAATAACAATATCGCCAATAAAATTGATATTTCCAGTGTTGGCATCTATATCCTCTTTTAAAACTAGTGAAGTTTCAACATTGTAATTTTTTCCATTAAACTGCAAGTGACCGTCAACAGCAGCTAAAAGCTTTGTCTTATCCTCACTCAATACGGTATTAGAACCCATAGGAACAGCCGGCATTATTCCATGAATAGCAGGAATTGCATTTCCATAAACATCCTTGCCGCTTTCGCCCATTGTATTATATTGTATTTCGCAAATAACATCGTCCTTATTAATATTTATAATCAGCCCTAAATCTTTGTAATCAACAGTGCCATCATCATTTTCCTTAGGAGAATGTTCTTTGTCAATTTTATACAAATGCTTTATTTCGCCATCAATACCTCTGGTAGGTGAAAGTCCTTTGGCAACTGTAATATATCTATTAACAATTTTTTTATTTATTATTTTGAGCAATGTTTGTTCATCAATCCCAAAAACAATATTGNTTTCCTTTAAAAAAGCTTTTATAGAATCAAAATCTGCTTCTTTGCCTCCATTTTTAGCAGGTACAACCTTAATATCCGCCAAAAGATTATCATCTGACACAATCAAATCAATTTGAAAATCAACAGCTACTTCAGCCTCTAAAGCTTCTTTCCCACNCTCATCAATAACNGCGTCCTTAATTAAGTCGTTATTTTCAATCATTTCACGCACCCCTTTGGGATAACCACACTCTGTCTTAAATCTCTATAATGCCCTTTACGGCAGATTTTACTTGCAATTTTCCAGTGCTTGCATGAAAAAAAACTGTTCTACCATAGTCAAGCCCTGTATCCTGAGCAATAATAGGTATTTTTAAATCATGCAAAACCTTTTTTACGGAAATAACATTTCTTTCGCCAATATTAAACTTTTGGCTGTTAGTTGCAAACATTAATGCCCCACCGGCAATTTTTGCTGTAATATTTCTTTGATTTGCACCATATTTTTTCATGTTATCGATTAACATAGGAATGGCAGTATCAGCAAACTTCATACTTGACTTATGCCCGTCCTTTATTGCTGTGCTATCAGGCAACATTATATGAGATAAGCCTGCTACTCCTGCCATTTTATCATAAAGACATATGCCTACGCAAGAGCCAAGTGCATATGTCACTAAAATATCGGGGGATTTTCCAACCTTTAAATCGGAAATACCTACTACTATATTTGGCATCAGTTCACTCCAAGTTTTTTTAATAATATATCTAGTGAAGATACTTCTGGAATTAGAATCATATTTGATTTAATGTGCTTGTTATCGATTATAAAACTCTCATTAATAAGTAAAACCTTATCTCCTACCTGTGCAAACTCAATAGCAGGAACACTCATAATAGCTCCTAGCATATCTATTGTTAGAGAGGGTACACTAATATTTATAAATAAATCAGTTAGCTGAGAAATAGCCGAAAGATATGCTCCTGCCATAATATTGCCCATCTCTGTCAAAGCAGAACGCTCATATTCATTAAGTGCTACAAAATCATCACTTACAGTACCCATAAAAGAGGAAATAATAGTTTCTGCAAAGGGTTTTTCAAGCAGAAACATAATCATACCTTCTATATCCCCTTCAAGCCTCACAAGAATACCAGCCACAATACTCTCAGGGCCTCCCGCAAATTCAATAGCGTCGCTATAATCCATCACCTGCACATTTGGTACAACCATATCAATAGTTCTGCCAAGCATACCCGACAAGGCTGTTGCCGCATTGCCTGAACCTATATTACCTATCTCTTTTAAAACATCTATCTGCATTGAATTCAAATCGTCATAAGCCTGTATGGACATATTAACACCCTCTTAATTACCTAAGATTATTAGAAATACGTATTAGCTCATCGGAGGTTGAAACAACCTTTGCATTCATCTGATAAGCTCTCTGCGTCTGAATAAGATTAACCATTTCTTCTGAAATATCAACATTAGAGCGCTCTAAAGCATAATTTAATTTATCCAGCCCATAATCAGCAGCAGCCTCGCCCGAACGCTCCGTCTGCAAATACCTATTATCCCCTGCTGAGTCAAGACCATAAGGGTTATCAAAAGCAAAAACACCTATCCTATCAGAAATATCATAATAATCGATATTAGCCTCATCCTCAAACTGAACATCAATCCTATCCCCATTATAATCAAGTATAAAATCGCCATTAATTGAAGAGGTTAAATACCACTGATTATCTACTAAAGTAATAGCAAAAGAGCCATCTCTTGTATAATTTATATCGCCATTTGAGGATTCAACTGCAAAAAATCCATCATTAGGCAAAGCAAAATCCAAGGGAGATTGAGTCATATAAAAAGATGATTGAGAGTATAATAAATCCGTCTTTGCAACCTTTGTACCATGTCCTGTTTGCCACTCGGGTTCAGTTTGCCTGCTCACAGAATATAACAAATCTGCAAAAGAGGGTCTTGATGCCTTATAACCATTTGTCGAAACATTAGCAATATTATTTGCATAAATATCAAGTGCAGTTGACTGACCTATTAAGCCGCTTCTGCCNGTGTAAAAGGAAATATTCATACCTTACCCCCTATATTTTTGAAAGACTAGCTGAGCTTGCATTTAAAGAATCTATATTTTTTAGNATTGAACTATTCGCCTCATAATGACGCTGAATTTCCATAGNGGAAAGAATTTCTTTATTCAAATCAATATTAGACCTTTCATACGCACCTTGAATAATATCAAATTCTTCATTATCAGGTATTGTTCCATCNCCTTGATAAATCAAGAGGTTTTCTCCGTACTTTTCCACCTCAGCATCAGGTGCAATATATGTAAGCAGTAGAGTATCCACAGTTTGCCCGTCGACTATTACATTGCCTTGATTATCAATTGCAAAATCACTTGTACCGACATATATTTCGCCCTCTTCACCAAGTATCCTGCCACTATTACCAAGTGTTAAATACCCTTCATCATCTAATTCCCATTGTCCGTTTCTGCTGAGATAATTATCACCATTATTGCCTCTGATATTGAAATAAACATTTCCATTAATAGCTACATCAAAAGGGCTTGAAGTAAATTCAAAGCTACCTTGCTCTAAATCAGTATGAGTATTATCAACATATGTCTGCTCAAAAGTGCCTGAAAGAGCATTTCTTCTTTGTACTAAAATAAGCTGCTCTTTAAAAGTATTTGTAACCAGCTTATCCGACTTGTACCCAGAAGTATTAGAATTAGAAATATTCTGCGAAGCTGTATTTAAAGCTCGCTGATTTATAATCATGCCATTTGCCGCATGATAAAAGCCTCTGTTCATAAATATTCCTCCAGCTTTGTCTTTAAGGTTAAAATTGCTTTTGAATGAATTTGTGAAATCCTTGATTCAGTCACACTTAAAACTTTTGCTATATCTGAAAATTTTAATCGCTTATAATAATACAATGTGATTACTTGCTTTTCCTTTGGCTTTAATTCACCTATTGCAATCTTTATCACATTTTTAAGCTCCTTTTCAAGTATGGCAAAATCAACGCCCTCACTATCATTTCTACTCGATAATCTATCAATACTATCTTCAAAAATAAGCTCTTCAAAAGAAAGAGTCACTGCATTTGCCGATTGTGCCAATGTCCTTTGAAATTTATCATAATTCATATCTAATTCTACTGCAAGCTCTTCATCTTCGGGTACTCTACCTAATTCATTATACAACTTTGAGAAAGCAATATCAAGCTCTTTAGAAAATTTTCTAACATTTCTAGGTACCCAATCTTGTTTTCTTATAAAATCTATCAGCCCTCCTCTTACCTTTAGAGAAGCGTATGTTTCAAACTTTGCGCCTTTATTTTCATCAAAGGTTTCAATCGCATTAATTAAAGAAATTACCCCTTCATTTATCAAGTCATCATAATCAGCGAATTTTACAGCCATATTTCTAATTGATAAAGCAGCAAATCTAACTATGTCAATATGCTTCATAATTAAATCATTGCGATACTTTTCATCATTGGTCTGCCGATACTTATGTATAAGAGAAAGGCTATCTGAGTGTAAAGAATCAGACAAACCATGCAAATTTTTTGTTTTTTGCATATTACCCCTCCCATTTTATAAAGAAATATTACCGATAGCCTGTATTTGAGTAGCACCGTCAATTTCACTGTAAGAAAGCACAACAATATCAGGTAAAAACTGTTCTGTAAGCTTTTTAAAATATATTCTAACCACAGGTGATGTAAGTATAATTATATTTGGTATAACGTCTTTAACCTTATCTATCTCACCATTAGTTACAGAAATTATTTTTTGTATAGTCTGAGGGTCCATAGACAGATACGAGCCTTGATCCGACTTTTTAACATTACTAACAATCATATCCTCTACATGAGGGTCTATTGTAATTACTCTTAAGGAATTAGCCTCAGCAAATCGTCTGGTAATAGTACGTTTTAACGCTTGTCTTACATATTCTGTTATAATTTCCGTGTCTTTTAAAATATTCGCATGATCGCCCAAGGTTTCTAAAATAGTGTCTAAGTCCCTTATCGGAACGCCTTCCTTTAATAGCATAGCTAATACCTTTTGCAAATAGCCTAAGGTAATAGGGCTTGGTACAAGCTCCTCCACCAAAGAAGGATTTGTTTCTTTTAGCTTGTCCACCATTGTCTTAACATCTTGCCTTGATAAAAGCTCATGTGCATATTTCTTAATAATTTCGGATAAGTGGGTGACCATAACAGAAACTGGATCAATTAGAGTATAGCCTGCTACCTCAGCCATTATCTTTTTATCCTCGGATACCCATTTAGCAGGAATACCAAAGGCTGGCTCTACTGTATCAATACCCTCTACCGGTGTGGAAATATCTCCACTGTCAAGAGCTAAAAAGTGGTCAGCTAATATCTCTCCACGAGCAACCTCTTCACCTTTAACCTTTATGATATACTGATTTGGATTAACCTCAGGGTTATCCCTCATTCTCACCGAGGGAATTACCATACCCATATCAAGTGCAAATTGCTTTCTTAAAATAACTACTCTCTCTATAAAGCTGCCCCCGCTTTTTTCATCAACAAGATGAAGCAAGCTATATCCAAATTCCATCTCAATTGGTTCAACAGCCAATAGATTAAATACATTTTCTATATTTCTGTAATAATCATTGCTTGCATTCTGCTCAAGNTCTTCCATATCGCTTTTTTCAGCTCTTTTCCTTTCAGCAAGCTCAAGAGCTATTTGCTCTTTTTTAGTNCGATTTAACCTTATACCCATAAACATTACTGCACCACCTATAATAAGCAAAACCAAAGGTGGAAATCCAGGTATAAGAATCAATGAAAGTACAATTNCACCAGCAATAATTAAAACTAAAGGCTCGGAAGTGAATTGTGACTTTAAATCATTATTCAAGCTGTCAGTGCTTGCTGCACGAGTTACAATCATACCGGTAGCAACAGAAATAAGCAATGCGGGAATTTGTGATGCTAATCCATCACCTATTGTAGCAATAGAATATGTGCTAAGTACAGTAGAAAAGGTTCCTCCGCCTCTTACCATTCCTATTACAACACCACCAATAAGATTTATAACAGCTGTGATGATAGACATTATTGCATCACCTTTTACAAACTTTGTCGCACCATCCATAGAGCCGTAAAAATCTGCCTCTCTCTGAACCTTAAGGCGTCTTACTCTAGCCTCATCTTCACCAATAATTCCAGAATTAAGGTCGGCATCTATTGCCATTTGCTTACCGGGCATAGCATCAAGGGTGAAACGTGCAGCTACCTCTGCCACACGTTCAGCACCCTTTGTAATAACCAAAAAGTTTACTATAACAAGAATAATGAATATAATAAATCCAACAACGGGATCATCACCCATAACAAATTCGCCAAAGGTGCGTATTACAGCACCTGCATCTCCGGAATNTCTTAAAATAAGTCTAGTTGAGGATACATTTAAAGATAACCTAAAAACCGTAGTTATCAGCAGCACAGTAGGAAAAGCAGAAAACTGCAAGGCTTCCTTTATGTACATAGTCATAAGCAAAATAACTATGGAAAGACCAGTATTTAAAATTATTAAAAAGTCGAGCATAAAATCAGGCAAAGGTATAATCATAGCTAATACTATAAAAACTATTGCTATTGAAAAAGAATTACTGAAAATCTTACGCATAAGTTAATTGCTCCATTTGTCAAATAAAGATTATCCTAAATTTATCCCTCAGGATTAATATAAGGCTGAGGCTCATCACCTTGAGAAACACCGGNTTCTTCCTCAAGCTCTTCAACTGTTTTAAAGAAAATAGCCTTCCTTTTCTTCATATAAAGAATATGCAGTCCCCAAAGAACAAGAGTTACTACAAAAGTCATAATTGCTGAAGGAAGCATAATTTCATAAGTCATACTAAGTAATGAGCTTAAAAAATCTCCAGCTATGCCAGCGTCAGTGCCTAGGGCTTCTACCTGCTGACTAGCAAATTCCTCAGCACTAATTCCGCTTGTAAAAACAATAGCACTAATTAAATCAATTAATGAAGTTAATATTGATAAAGCACCAATAAGAATGAAAGAAAAATATGCTTTATCATTTGCTTTTTTTCCATTTGCCACTGCTACAATTAGTAAAGCCAAATTTACCAATGAAATTAAAAAACTGATTGCTGTAAATACATCGCTAAACATTGCCGATATTGCTGATAATGAGGTAAATAAACCAAGCACACTAAAGACAAGTAAAATAATAACAATTACTCTTGCCCATGCATTAAGCCATTTGCTTGTTTTCCCCTCGAGCGTCTCATAGAGTTCAATCTTTCTGCTTAATAAATCCATAAAAACCTCCAAAAAAATATTAGCAACAGTAAACTATAAATTTACTGGTCTGCCTTTTTCATTATACACCAAAATAAGGATTTCTGCAATAGCATTGTAAACATCCTTTGGTATATAGNTGCCGACTTCCGCTTCTTTATACAGCAATTGTGCTAAAGGCTTATTCTCNGTAACATATACATCATTATCTTCAGCAATTNAAATAATTTTCAGTGCCAAAAAATCCTTTCCTTTAGCTACAATAACAGGTGCCTTATCCTTATTAATATCATATTTTATAGCCACAGCATAATGAGTAGGGTTTTTTATGACAACATCAGCAGTAGGAACGGCACTCATCATCCTTTGCTGTGCCATAAGCTGCTGCTTTTGTTTAATTCTCTGTTTTATTTGAGGATCGCCCTCCAATTTTTTATATTCCTGCTTTATTTCCTCCTTAGACATCCTGATTTTCTTTTCAAAATTCCACCATTGAAAAAGAAAATCTCCGGCAGCCACAAATGCAAATAAAATACAAATTGCCATGACTATATCCATTACAGAGCTGCCTAAATATGCAACNCCTTGAATAGGTTCAGCATTAAAAAGTCGTGATANTTCCGACAGCTTATCAACTATTTTATCATAAACAATATATGATATAATAGAAATAACAATTATACCCTTTAGCACACTTATAATTGTCTGTAAGGAAAAAAGCCTTTTTATTCCTTTTAAAGGATTAAGATTAGAAAATTTAAACTTTATTGACTTAGTGCTAAATAACCCCTTAGTCTGCACAATAGTAGCTATAATTGCTATAAATCCCGTAGCAATCATGATAGGCCCGCACACCACAGCAATCAATACAATTATATCCTTTGCAATCTGAAAAACATATTCGCTGGTTATATCACGATTTTCACCTAAAGCAGAAATATATTTTTCTGTAAAATCCATCAATCTTACAAGCATAAACTTTCCCAAAAGGGATAGCAAGGAAAATGTACCTAAAACAGATATAGCAGTGACAACCTCTCGACTTTGAAGAACCTGCCCTTCCTTACGTACATCTTGACGCTTTCTCGGCGTCGCTTTCTCGGTTTTTTCTTCACCCGCCAAAAAAACACCACACTTTCAATCTCAGGCTACTCCTATTGAGGGCATTAAATTATACAATCCTGAAAGCATTATATCCATTATATAGTTTATAAAATCAGACATTGGAGAAGCCAAAACNACCATTAAAATCAAGCCTATAATTAATTTCAACTGAATGTTAACAACAAAGACTTGAATAGTAGGAACAGCCTTCATCATTACGCCTATTGCTGTTTCTGCAATCATTTCTGCTACTATAATAGGTAATGCAAACCTAACAGCAAGCTTTAAAACCTCAGTAAAATAGCTAACAATTATATAAGACAAATTAATATTAAGTGCTGAAAATCCAATCGGCAAGGCCTCATAGGAAATTGCAAACAAATTAATATATGAATAATGTCCGCCTACAATAAAAAAATACAGCAAAAACCAATAATAATGGAAGGATGCAAATATAGGCATATTAATACCCGATGAAGGGTCAAGTATCTTTGCCATACCAAGCCCCACCTGCATATCCATTAATTCGCCTGCATAGAAAAATACGGTGAGCATCATATTTACAAAAAAGCCAAGAACAAGACCAATAGCCATTTCCTTAAAAATATCTATTGCAAAACCAAATAAATCACCGGAGTTAAAGACGTAATCCTGCTCTAAAAAACTAGTAAATACCACAGCAAAAGCAAAGGAAGCACCCGCCCTTACCTTTAAAGGCACATTATTTCTGCCTAAAATAGGGTTAAAGGTAAATATTCCCGATACTCTAGCAAGCACCATTACAAAAACTATGAAATTATTAACAATTATATCCCAAATGCTTTCAACCTCAGGCATATTATATTCCCTATAATCCTGTTTCAGCTATAACTGAAAAGATGTATTTCATAAAATCAGCTGTTTCCTCAAGCATCCACGGACCTAGAAAAAACAGACCTAAAGCAATTGCAATAGCCTTTGGTGCGAATGAAAGGGTTTGCTCATGCACCTGTGTAGCTGCTTGAATAATAGCTATAATTAAACCTACAACAGTAGCAATCAACAAAATAGGTATAGCAAGATTAAATGCAAGCATTAAAGCCTGCTGAAATATCTCCATTATCTTTTCTTCGGTCATAAAATCACAGCTTTCCAATCTTTTATTAAGCTAATTATAAGAATTTACTAAAGCACCTATAAGTAGCTGCCATCCATCAACTAAAACAAACATAAGTATCTTAAAAGGCAAGGAAATCATAGCCGGCGGCAACATCATCATGCCCATAGACATCAATGTACTTGCAACAACCAAATCAATTACTAAAAACGGAATAAATAGCAGCAGCCCCATTTGAAAAGCCCTTTTAAGCTCGCTGATAATAAAAGAGGGAATTACAATAGTCATGCTTAAATCTTCTTTAACTTCTTCAATACTATATCCTTCCTCAGGTACATCGGTTTTGCTAAGACCTATAAAAAATTCCAAGTCCTCATTATCTGTTTGCTTTAGCATAAAGGTTTTTAGAGGAACAGCTGCTCTTTGTACAGTTTGCTCAAGGGTGATTTCCTCATTTTTATATGGTTTGTATGCTACTTCATTTATCTCAGTAAATACAGGTGACATTATAAAAATAGTCAAAAACAATGAAAGTCCCATAATCACTTGATTTGGAGGAGTTGTATTTGTAGCCATTGCATTTCTCATAAAGCTAAACACAATTACAATCCTTGTAAAACAAGTAAGCATAATCAAAAAAGATGGTGCAAGCGACAGCACTGTCAATAGCAAAACCACTTCAAGAGGCTCTGACGCATCTACGCCAATAATATCCCTTAAAAGTGAATCTTCATCTTGAGTCTGCGATGTAGAGGTAACAGCTTCTTCTCCACTATTTACAGCTTGCGCATAGGAATGAATTGTAAATGCCATAACACTAAGAAAGATAGTAAGAAATAATGATATAGCAAATTTAATGATAAGCTTTTTTGAGATTTTATTATTATTAATAGCTGATTTTATCATCGTCACTAACCTCTTTTGCTGTATCATCAGTTTTGCTACTTTTTTTAGCTGAAATAATTCTCTTCATATTGCTTAAAAAAGTATTGTCAAAAGCCTTATTGCNTTCTTCATATTCAATGTTNTCCAATTCATCAAGCTTACTAATTCCTGAGGAGGAAACACCTAAAAAAAGCGTCTTATCATCAACTCGTACAATGAGCAAGAATTTATCCGGTGCTAAATTGACTCTTTCAAGAATCTTAATTCTGCTTGAAGAACCAAAGCTTTTTACTCTACCGCTGCTTACATGCTTAAGTATCCAAAACAGCATAAACATCAGCCCCAGTACCAATGCCAATGATAATATCGCAGGCAATAGTTTTTCCATATCTTGCTCTTTCCTCTTTCCTTATATTTCTATCCTATTATTTTAGATACTGTTTGCAAAATTCTATCCGGCTTAAAGGGTTTTACTATAAAGTCTAAAGCTCCCAGCTTTATAGCTTCAACCACCATTGCTTCCTGTCCCATTGCAGAACACATAACGATTTTTGCATTAGGGTCAAATGCCTTAATATCCTTTAAAGCGTCAATGCCTGTTTTATTAGGCATAGTAATATCCATTACTACCAAATCAGGCTTTTCACTTTCGTACATTGATACTGCTATTTCCCCATCTGCTGCTTCTAAAATATTGTTATATCCGTTCTGCACAAGGGTATTTTTAATCAGCATTCGCATAAATGCAGCATCATCAACCAATAAAATCTTTTTATCCATCGCTTTCCTACTCCTTATTACCTAAAGAATCCATAAATTTTGATTTAACTATTTCAGTAATTCTTACTGCAAAATTATCATCAATTACTACTACATCACCACGTGCAATTAAATTACCATTCACAATTATATCAACAGGAGCACCTGCCTGACGCTCAAGCTCAATAATAGTTCCTTGAGTAAACTCAAGTATATCCTTTACCTTTCGCCTTGCTGTACCAATTTCGACAGAAATCTGTAAAGGCACATCCATTAAAAGCTGAAGATTATCCTGCTGCTCACTGCTTAAATGAGTGCTTTGCGAATCAAAGGATTGAAATTGTGCAGTTTGTATATTTACAGGTGGCTGAGTATAAACATTTTGCCTTACAGCCTCATTTTGAGGTGCTTGATATGGCATTTGATTATGCATGCTATTCACTTCCATATTTTGTCCTAAGTTCTCCTGTGCTGAAGTGGGAGGAACACTATCAGCTACTGGCGGATTTTGTGCAGCTTCCTCCTCCTGTGCAGTCCCCTCCCCCGCTGAATCAAGCATTTTATTGGCTAAATTTTTAGCAAGATCGAGGCTTAAGACAGACATAAATTCACTATTCAAAATGCCGTCGACAGTAAGGTTAAAAGTCACTGCNACAACAGTTTCTTCAGAATCCATATCCGAATAATCACNTANCCCNTCATTATCCATTATATAAGGTGTGGGAGTAGAAATATCAATAGGAACTCCCAGCATATCAGAAAGAGCAGTTGCAGATGCGCCCATCATCTGATTCATCACTTCTGCTACTGCACTGATATTCATCTCATCAAATTTAAAATCAGGCGAAAGCTCAAGCGGCATACCGATAAGTTGATTTAAAATCATTTGAACATCATCTTGCTTTAAAATCATCAAATTTACACCGGTTATACCCGAAACATAGATAATTTTAACGCATATAGCAGGCTCTAAATTTTTATATCCTAATTCCTTTACCTTTTTAACTTCGACCTTTGGCGTTGTTATCCACACCTTAGAATTTAATAATTCAGATACTGCCGTTGCTGCCGAACCCATGCTAATATTTAATATTTCGCCAACTGCATCGGCTTGTATTTCTGTAAATTGTTCTGGATTTTCGTTGATATATTTTGACATGAAAAGACCTCAATTCTGCAGAATATTATTGATTTTTACAGCTTTTTTATTATTCATAGTGCCTAATTTACCATCAAACCAAACCTTATTTCCAATTTTTAATTGAATATCAGAATTAATATTTTTATTTAATGGAATTATATCATTTACCTTTAAATTCAGCACTTCATGCATATTAAGATTTACTTCCCCCAGCAAAGCTGTAATGTCCATAGTTGTGTTTTTAAGACCTGATAAAATAGCTTCTCGCTTTTCAAGTTCTTTTTGCTTATCAAGTTTTCTCGTTGCAGCCTTTGCATATTTAATAGAAAACTTTTTCATAATTGCGTCAAGACTCAATGCAGGTATACATAAGGAAATCAATGATTTCATGTCCTGAATTTCAATTTCCAGCATTACAATAATAACTGTATCATCATAGCCAAATTGTTGTGCCACTCTAGAGTTTGTTTCAATTCTTAATAGCCTTGGATCTACATCTACAAAAGCCGACCATGGCTCTTTTAGATGCTTTGCCATATTCTTAAACACAGATTTCATAACATTTATTTCAATATCAGTAAAATCTCTGTTTACATCATCATAAACGCCTCTACCGCCCAAAAGTCTATCAATCATAGTAAGAGTTACGTTATTTGACAATTGGATTACTATATTTGTTTCAGAAATATCCTCATCATCAATACCAAAATCTACAATTCCCATCATAACATAATCAGGCAAAGCATTATTAAATTCATAATATCTTTGCTCCTCAATATTTACAAGTGATACCCTGCAATAAAGCCTCAATATTCCCGTAAAATATAATGATATTAGTCTAGAATAGCTTTCAAATATACCGTCAAGTGTCTTAATCTGCTCTTTGGTAAACTTTTTAGGCGCACGAAAATCATATTCCTTTACCTTTGATTCATCCTCATGCGTCTGAGTAATATTTGTTTCACCACTAATAGCACGATTTAACATTTCATCTATTTGTGCTTGTGTAAGTATTTCAGCCATAATTCACCTCCCAGCTAAAGCGTATAATAAAATATATTATCAATCCAATTTCACTGGCATAGGTGCTACTTGGATATTGGGATTGTATTCTGTAATAGGATTTTGTCCAAACTTATTTTTAAATGTTTCAATAAAATATTCAGCTGAGCCTTCAGGATATTTATCAGGATTACCAACCTCTGACTCATTAGTATTTTGAGGATCAGATGGAAGATTTACACCGATGTTATAATCCTTTTCTAATATTTCTTTTATTATTTCAGGTGAATAGTAATCTACATCATTTCGCCATAGCAAAAGCTCAACTCGCCTATTCTTTTGCCGTCCTTCATCTGTGGAATTATCAGCAATGGGCTGAGTATGCCCCATACCTTTGAAATATAACTTTTCACTAGGTAAAGCTTTATTATATTCAAAAAACTTCAATACAGTGGATGCTCTCATTCCTGACAAATCCCACCCATTTACAGCGGAAATCGCATTTGCAGTATGTCCTGATACCTCCATTTTTAGTATATAAGGCTCTAAAGTTTTAAAAGCTGGAACAAGCTTTGATAAAACCTTTTTACCTTCTTCCTTTAACACATAGCTATCGCCATCAAAATATATCTGACTTTGAAATCTTATCAATATGTAAGACTTCCCCTGCGACACTTCTACAAAATCACTAATCTCAGTGCCTTCAAACAAGCTTTTAACATAGCCTGCCAATTCATCAAACTTATATGGCTTTTTTACATTTGTACCTTCAGTTGGCTCCTCGTCGACAACATATACACCATCATCTACCAAAGGCACATCTTCCTTTAAATCTATACTCTGCCCTTTGAAAGCATAGTAAATCTGCTGCCACTTTGCCTCGTCAAGAGTTGAAGATGAATAAAGGAGTATAAAAAATGTAAGAACTAATGTTATCATGTCGGAATATGTCGTGAGCCAGTCGTTACTAGCATCTCTTTCTTCCTTCTTTTGTCTGCCCGCCATGACTTCACCCCTTTAATATATTAACATTTTATTAATTATAGCAAAATAATTACTCTTTGTAAATACTATTATAAAATTTTATTCCTTATTTGTATTGCTTTTTTGTTTTAAAGCCTTTTTAGGCAGCATAAACTCAAGCTTTTCCTGTATGTATCTTGGGTTCATACCACTTGCTATTGACAGCACGCCTTCTTCAACTATCCTCATNTTTAGNACCTCTTCCTCATGAGCTGATTTCAAAGCCGAGGAAATAGGAGCAAACAAAACATTAGCAAAAAGTGAGCCGTAAAAAGTAGTTATCAAAGCAACAGCCATATTAGCCCCCAAGCTATCAGGGTCTGAATCCATCGTTGCCAACATCTGCACCAAACCAATTAAAGTACCTAACATTCCAAACGCCGGAAATACAGCTACACCTTTATCGAAAAAGCCTCTATTTGTATCATGTCTATCGGACATAAAATCAATAGCATCATCAAGCATACCTCTTACTTTATCCGTATCATTTGCATCAATTATCAAAAGCAAGCTTGATTTTAAAAATGGATCCGACGCCTCATTTGCACTATTTTCAAGAGAAATTAATCCCTTGCTTCTAGCGATTTTAGCATACTCTACTATGTCGTCAATAGTCTTTTTATGATTGTATTTTCGTGGTAAAATTGATATTTTTAACAATGTGGGAATTGACTTCAACATGGATAGAGGAAATGATGCAATAAGTACTCCAATAGTACCGCCTATTGTGATAAAAACACTGTTAATATCGATGAATTGTCCAATATCTCCACCATTCATAATACCGAAGATTACCATACCAAAAGACAAAATCCAACCGATTATAATTGATATATTCAAAATTATGTCCTCCGTCTATTTATTTATTAAATCTATCATTGCGTCTGATAAATGACGGACGTCTATAAGCCTCTATTAGCTCTAAAATTTCGTCCATTGATTCTTTAACAAAATAATTTCTGCCATTGCTTAAAGTAATTACGGTATCAGGGGTTTCCGTAACAAGCTCGAACATATCTTCATTCATCAATACTTTAGAACCGTCAAGCCTAGTAAGCTTTATCATAAGCACTCTCCATTTCAGCTAAAGGGTGGGGCTAACCACCCTTTAACAATTTACACTATCTCTTTAAATTTATCAATTCTTCAAGAATTGTATCCGATGTAGTTATAACACGTGAGTTAGCCTGAAATCCTCTTTGAGTAATAATCATATTTGAAAATTCCTCTGAAAGGTCAACGTTTGACATTTCCAAGCTTCCCGAAACAAGCTCACCAGAACCATTTTGTCCAGGGATAGTTGTCTTTGCCGTACCTGATGCAGGACTTTCAGAAAAGTAAGAATTGCCCATAGCAAGCAGCCCTGCCGGATTTTCAAATGTTGCAATGTCAATTCTTCCAAGCTCAATATATCCATGTACAGAGTGATAGCCTACAATAGTACCATCATTTCCCACAGTAATGCTTTCAAGGTCTGTGTATGTCTGTGTCTTTGCCGTGCGTCCATCTTCCATATTGAAAGTACCTAAAAGATTTGATACCTCTGTATAAAAGCTATCCTTACCATCTTGAAGCCTTATTTTTGGATTATTTGCGAAAGCAGCTTTCATCTCTGTTTCATCAGTAGGAAGCTCATCACCGGAAACAGTAATATTTCTATTCTCATTAGAGCCGGCAGCAGCATCAATAGCATCCTGAATTTCATCAATTGTAGTATCCTTATTGATATTTATAGTTAGAATATTCTTATCCCAAGACGCACTTGTCGCATCGGCACCATCAATATATCTAAAGGCAATCTGATAATTATTCGCAAAGTTTCCTGTATTATCAGCTGTAAAGGTAAGCTTTTTAGCGGGATTAGTACCATCTGCCGCAGCAAATGTAAAGCTGTTTTCAGCAGCGACAGCAGCCGCCTCTTGAGCATTAGGCACATTTGCAAAGGAAATGTTAAGCTGCATATCATCGGGAAGTTCAATGCCTCCTGCATTTAAAGCATCAGTAACTGCATTTTGAAAATCTGCCTCTGTTTCATACTGACGTGTCATATCAAAATTAATTTCCAATATTCCGCCGGTAAATGTTGCAAAAGGATAGCTACCATTATTGAATTTTACTGTAATATTTCCATTATCGGTTGGAATAGAACCAGAAAGAGTAACTGTTGCACCATTTATTTCCTTTGATGCTGATGGATTGTTATCATCAACAGACGGAACAACAAGTACAATGGGATTTGTAGATGCCTCAGTACCAGTATATTCACCACTTACGCCTAAAACCTTGTTGCCATTCATATCGATAAGGTTACCATTTGGGTCTGGTTGAAGAGAGCCTGCTCTTGTATAGAGTACATTTCCCTTTGCATCCATTACCTGAAAGAATCCTTCTCCAGCAATAGCTACATCAAAATACTTAGATGATGACTGAAAGCCAGAACGTGTCATATTAGGCGTAATATTACCCAAGCTTGTACCATAACCAATTTGTGCCGGATTTGTTCCTCCTGTGACTGAAGTAGCGGCAGTAGCGCTCTTGATAGTCTGATAATAAATATCCTTGAAGGTTACGGTGCTTGATTTATAGCCAATTGTATTAACATTCGATATATTATTACCAATAACGTCCATTCTCTGCTGATGGGTTTTTAGTCCGGATACTCCCGAAAACAATGATCTAATCATAATATTTTCCTTTCTAAGCTAATGCTTATAACCGCTAAGGAAAATCAATCGGATTTTCCTAAAGGCTCCCATACGGTCCAGCCTACATTATCACGGTTGAATCAATTTTTGTAAATACATTTTCTTTAAAATCGTCCTGCGTCATAGTAGTAATAACTTTATTATTTTTTACACTTACTACAAAAGCAGTTTGATCAACTAGAATTAAGGTATCACAGCTTCCCTTCTGTGCGGCTAATTCAACACCTTTATTTAGCCTTTCAAGCAAGTTAGATTGTGAAATATCAATATTTCTCTGTGACAAGCGTTCAATAGCGTGCTTAGAAAATTCAACGCTGTTCTCGCTTTTGNTGGATTTTTCATCAAGCTTTTGTTTTAAAGCCTGTGCAAATTCACTATGAGAATTATTGACGCTATTTGTATCAATTTTCTTGCTTGGTACATTAGATGCAGGGGCTGTTTTACCAACATTAAGCTGATTTCTCATTAGCAAATATTCACTTATGAGCATATCACTACCCCCTTAATTAGCTTTTGCTGTTTCTTCATTTGAATCTTTATCTTCATCTGATTCCGTACCCTTTTCAGTTTCAGGTTCATTATCATTAAACTCAATTGGGTCATTAGACACCTTGACAATACTNTTGATTGGNAATGCAATTTCATCAACAATAATCATTGCCTCACCNTCAATCATCTCAGCTGAACTGATTTTACCATGAACATAGATAACATCGCCATTTTCCTCAATCTGCATTACGGCGTATTTGCCTATAAGTGATGAAGCATAATTGAAATTATCCGTTTCAGAATTGACTTTCTCACCTGTTCCTACCTTAGTAATTGAAGAAACATTATATTCCTGCCCATCTACCAGTGCATAATAGCTGTTATTTTTTATATAAATTGCACTAACAACTCCATTAATCTCCTCTGCACCGGCATTTGTAGAATTAGAAATAGTTACATTCTTTCCTATTAAAGATGCGGCATAGGTAGAATTTGTGCTTTTCACCATATCCTGCATTGCGGATAAAGATGTGAACTGCGCCATNTGTGCAACAAATTCTGTATTACTCATAGGTTCAAGCGGGTTTTGATTTGTCATTTCAGCCATCAGCAGGTTTAAAAAGGTATCCATAGAAATCTCATTTACGCTATCCTTTTGTTCAAAATATGATGCGTATTTGGTTCTATTTGCTATCACCTGTTCAGTTCCTGTCAAATAATCCGACATATTTTCCTCCTTTCATAATAATTACATTTTCGCTATCAATTCCTCAAAATCATAATCAATATCATCGTTTTGTTGATTTTGATGTTGATTCTGATAGGGATTTTTAGCACTTCCATTATAATCCTGTGCCTGATACTGAGTTTTTGGGCTAACAAGCTGATAATTTTCAAGCTGTAAATCCTGTGCCTTAAAAATCTCCTGTAAATTCTGACTTCTTTGTGCTAATATTTGTGCAGTACTTTCTTCTTCTGCTATAAGCTTAACACTAAGCTTTCCGGCTCTGCTAATTACTTCAACAACAACCTTGCCTAAATCAGCAGGATTTAATTCAACAACTACTTCTGTGCTTGTTTCCTGAGGAAGGTTACTTAAAACTGGTTTTAAAGCAGTTTCTACCTGTCTGATTACCTCCTTGGGAGAAATAATCACTTCCTTATTACCGATAACAAATTTCTCCAATTGCGAAACACTGCTAGAATAATCAGTAGTCTTTATTCCGCTTTCATTTTTCAGAACTATATCGGAAAAATCTTCTTTGCCATTTTCGGTACTTTCACCTTTAAGATTTAATTCTTGATTTAAATCAGCCTTATCATTACTCGTATCCTTAACTCTTAAAAGCTCAAGCTCTCTTGCCGAATCATTAATCTTCAAGCCTAAATTTTGCATAAAATCGCTTGTTTTATCAGTTTTGTTGATTACTCCATCGGAAACACTTTCACTCTTTTGCTCGGCATCCAAGCTTTTATCAAGCGTAAATGCTTGTCCTTTGCTTTGTGATGATTTTAAAACCCTTATTCTTTCATCAAAAGCAATTACATCTTCTGTTGCATTTTCATAAAGACTTATTTCGCTTGAATAATCGTGATTTAAATTGTTCGTATTCTTGTTGTCAGAAAGAATAGGCTCGCCACGAACAAAATCTTGTCTGCCTTGCACTAAAGATACTTTTTGATTATTTTCATCAATTGATTTATCAAAATAAACAGGTAAATCCACATCATTATTTAAAGGATTGTAATAAACAGACTTCTCATAATTTACATACGAAAAACTATTTGTTTCCTCTTTATCAGCATCTTGAACAATCGGGATTTCTAAATCCATTTCATCGGACAGCTCAGTAGTTGAAACTTTATTCAGCTCATCAAGCCCAGATTTTATTGTCGGATTACTTAAAAGCTTCATATATTCCGCTATATTAAAAGTTGCGGTATTCTGCCCGTTTTCCTGATAATCTGATATTTCATGAACAGCTGCCTTATCATCATTTACCTGAAGCTTGTTAAATAAGCTGAAAATTTCAAAAGAAAATCCTTCGCCCTCAAAACTTGGTATTAATTTTTTCAAATCCTCTTCGCTAATCAGATTTTTTTGCAAAGCATTAATCAACGCTGATTCAAAATCATTTTCAAGCCCATTTTCACCCGTATTTAGTCTTTCCTTTGCAGTGGAATCAATATCAGAAGAAAATGTAATATCTTGTCCTCCACTGACAATGGGCATAAATTGGGTACTCATTCCTATCATTTCACTCATTTTCTCACCTCCTTTCAATAAACAAATATATCAATTCTCGCCTCTAAAGCTGGAATTGGCAACAAATTCTTCAATAAAAAGCTCATTTTCCTTTGTTTCCTGCTTTTTATATTCTTCAATCTGCTTTTCTTCAAGATTTTCAAGTGTTTTCAAATCCTTAGTCGCCTCTAAAACAACTAAAGTCTGTTTTTCAATGTCCTTTTCTTTTAAAACAGCCGCATGCTGTCTTGCTTTTATTTCCTGTTGTAAGGATATAATGTACCTCTTGTGAGTACTTATTTCAAAAGATACAGCGCCTTTTTTATATAAGAGGGTAAGCTCCTTATTTTTTTCCTTTACTCTTGATCTTAATGTGTTTATTTCAGCATTAATTTCATTTAACTCATGTCTAAGCTTACCTAAAAAATTTTTTTGCTCTTGCAATTTCTGCTCTCTAAAATCCTTTAGCTTTTCTAGACTAAAATGAAATTTTTTCATATTCTCACCACTTATTAATCAGCAACTGCATTTAAAAGAAATTCTACCGTTTGCTCAAACTCAAAGGATTCCTTAACATTTTGAGTTAAAAAAGCATTTATAGCATCAATCTTGTTTATAGCCTTATCTAAAGCTGGATTTGTCCCGCTCTTATATGCTCCGATTGAAATCAAATCATAATTAGAATTATACAGTGACAAAAGATTTCTCAATTTTCCTGCCGCCTCATAATGCTCCTTAGAAACTATCTCGACCATAAGTCTGCTAATACTTTCCAAAATATCAATAGCCGGATAGTGATTTTTCATTGCAATTTTTCTAGAAAGAACTATATGTCCATCGATAATACCCCTTACTGTATCAGCAATAGGTTCGTTAGTATCATCGCCTTCAACAAGCACTGTATAAATACCAGTAATTGAACCTTTTTCGAAATTTCCTGCTCTTTCAAGCAGCTTTGGCAGCGCAGCATAAATTGATGGTGTATATCCTCTAGCAATAGGTGGCTCGCCAACTGATAAGCCTATTTCCCTTTGTGCCATAGCAAACCTTGTTAAGCTATCCATCATGAGCAAAACATCCTTGCCCTGCTCTTTAAAATATTCAGCAATAGCAGTNGCAGTAGAGGCACATTTACTCCTCATCATAGCNGGCTGGTCGGAAGTTGCGACAACAAGTATAGTCCTTGCCATACCTTCCTTGCCAAGNTCCTTATCGATAAATTCTCTTACTTCTCTGCCTCTCTCACCAACAAGAGCAATAACATTTAAATCAGCCTTAACCTTTCGTGCTATCATGCCCATCAAAGTACTTTTACCAACACCTGAGCCTGCAAAGATTCCCATCCTCTGCCCTTTTCCCATTGTTAAAATACCATCTATTGCCTTTACTCCAAGAGAAATTGGCTGTGATATTCTAGGCCTAGTCAGTGGATTTACAGGTATTCCCGAAATAGGTACTTCGCCTGAATAAACTATTTCNCCCTTGCCATCAATAGGATTTCCAATAGCATCGATAATTCTTCCGATAAGGGAATTTCCCGTCTTTACCATAAGCTTATCNCCGGTATTATCCACAATACTTCCCGGTCCTATTCCCTCAATATCCGTATAAGGCATAAGCAAAACATTATTTTTATTAAAGCCCACAACCTCAGCAAAAATATGACTATGCCTGTCCTTAGAATAAATCCTGCACAAATCACCAATATTGCATACAGGGCCGCTAGATTCAATAGTTGTGCCTATAATTTTCTGTATTTTGCCTAAATGCCTATATGTATCAATATTTTTTAATTCCGACCTAAAACCCTTAAAATCTATCATTCCTCTTCACTGCTTGAAATGTTGTTTTTAAACTTACCTTTTCCAAGCTCCTCTATCATTTTAAGCTGAACAGATATACTTGCGTCTGTAATCTCATTACCATTGTCAAGAATAATAGTACCCTCCTGTGCATCTTTAAGCAATTCTATTTCAAGATCGGGAATGTTTGCAGATATTTCTTGCAAAAAGTCCTCGTCAGCAGCTAACTCACGGTTGTACTCGTTATTACAAATGGATATTTTCAAAAATTTCGATGTTCTAAAATGCTTTACTGAATTTTTAATAATTTTTCTAATAATATCTTTATCATTTTCATTAAGACTGTCAAGCAAAATCTTTTGTGCAATATCAAAAACAGTTTCTACTATATCATTTTCATATTTTTCAATAAGCAATGCCTTATTGTTATTAATCTCATCAATTAACATTTGNACAGTATCAAGCTTTTCGTGNATCGCCTTATCCATAATTTCCTTGCCATCAGCGANTCCACGCTCATATCCTGAATTAAACCCATCTGCTTGTGCTTTTTCTTGAATTTTAACAGCTGCTGCNTCAGCGTTTTTAATGATTAAATCAGCATCTTCTCTAGCNTTTTTTAAAATATCCTCAGCCTGAATATTAGCATCTCTTATCATATTTTCAGTAATATGATTAAGCGTGTCTTGCTCTTGAGAATTTACTACATTATCACTATCTTCACTGACTTTTTTCACACAATCAATTTCATTTTTAATGCCTACCGCACCAGATACAATGAACGAACCGCTTTTTACCACTGCCATTCGTAACCCTCCTATGCAATAATATCATCATCTCTGCCGCCACGTGAAATAACGACAACTCCCTCTTCTTCAAGGCGACGTATTATAGCCACAATCCTCTGCTGAGCCTCCTCAACATCACGCATACGCACATTGTGAAGGTATTCGATTTCTGATTGAAGNGTTTCTCTTCCTCTAGCTGACATATTATCAAATATAATATTTGCAACATCTTGAGTAGAACCCTTAATAGCAACAGCAAGATCCTTTGGATCTGTTTCCTTGATAAACGCCTGTATAGACATAGAATCAAGATTAACAATATCCTCAAATACAAACATCTTTTGTCTGATTTGCTCAGCTAACTTAGGATCTCTCGCACCAAGCTCATCAAATATATGCTTTTCTGTCGAGCGATCAACATTGTTTAAAACATCAGCTATATAATTGATTCCGCCAACCTCCATTGAATCAATGGTAACAAGGTTAGCAAACTTTTGTTCTAAAGTNGCTTCAATCGATTTAATAATCTCAGGCGAAGCCATATCCATTTTTGCAATACGCTCTACAACATCAATACGCTTTTCCTTAGGCAGTTCAGATAAAATAGCAGATGCCTGCTCACTCTTTGCATAAGAAAGTATTAACGCTATCGTCTGTGGATGCTCATTTTGTACAATTGCTAAAAGGTTCTTATAATCTGCCTTCCGTACAAAATCAAAGGATTTTGTTTTCAACTGCTTTGTAATTCTCTCTAAAAGGTCATTTGCANCCGATTCACCAAAAGCTCTTTCCAAAACCTTTTTAGCATACTCAACGCCACCCTCAGCTACCACCTTTTGAGTTAAGCAAAGCTCATAAAATTCATTAAGCACTGCCTCAACAATATCAAGAGGGTAATAATCAAGCCTAGCAATTTCAAGCGTAATTTCTTCTATTTCCTCATCCGAAAGATATTTATAAATCTCAGATGCATTTTCAGCACCCATAGCAGCAATAATGATTGCAACCTTTTGGGATTTTGTCAATTCTCCTATATGTGCCATAAGCTTTCGCTCTCCTAACTGCAAGTGAATTTTACTAAAAGCTAAAACTAATTATCGTCATTATGCAGTATGTTTCTGACTAAAGACGCTACTATTTCAGGATTGGTCTTTGAAAATTCACCAATTTCCCTCTTTAAAATAGCCTCTTTAGATGTGCCTATATTAGCATCAGTAAGGCTAGCAACCTGAAATTCCTCAGGCTCTGCGGGTGTGCTGTCCACCTTAACATCTTCACTGCTTTCAGCCGACGGGGCCTTGTTGGAAATAATCACAGGCTCTGCTGACTTTTTCTTCTTGTATTTTTTCCTTGAAGAACTAAGCACTATATATAATATCAACAATATTAACAAAAGTGCAGCTAGAGATATAGCTATATAGAACAAATAATCTTCAAGCTGTTTTTCTCTTGGTGTAATTATTTGAGAATCAGTGCCATCAATGCTATCAAGAAACTTCTTACCCGAAACAGTTACATTCTCACTTTTTGTACCTATCGCATCAGCAACAATCATAGCTAATTCAGCCTTTTCCTCATCTGAAAGCTGCTCTTGATTTACTATAAGAGAGGCAGTGACATCTTCGATATAATACCCATCCTTTTGCATTTGAGTTTTTAAGGTATTAACTAGATAATTAACCTCTTTTTTATACTGCATATAAACATCACTATCAGAATCAATTTCTAAAGTGGGATAATCAGGTGAGCCATCAGCATTTGGAGTAGTGCCAACCACACCGCCATCAACTGGGTCGCCCTCAATAGCATACTCAGTAATCTCATTTTCTACCATGCCATCTTCCCCGACAGAGGGAGTATATGTAGTTTCCTCAGTGAGCTTTTTATCATAATTAAGCTTTGTATTAATAGAAATCGTGTAACCGTTTTCACCATATAAAGGTTTAAAAAGATTGTGAAGATTCGCAGTTAAAATCTTGTCAAGATTCTGCTGAAATTCTAATCTTTTATAAGCAACTTCAATTGATGTGCCTGCATCATCGCTATCATCACCAGAATATTTTAGCACACCGCCATCAGTATCAACAACTGAAATATTTTCAATTTTCAATTGAGATGAGCTTTTTTGCACATTTATATAAACTGCATTAATCTCATCTTGAGAAAGACTTTGCCCAGTATTCATAGTAAGCGTTACAGAGGCTGAGGGCTCAGTGTCCTCTTGATTTATAACATAGTTTGCTTTTTCAGGAATAGAAAGAGTGACAATTGCCGATTTTATCTTGCTAAAGCTTTTTAAAGTAGCTGAAATCCTTGTTTCAAGCTGTTGACGCTGCTTTTCTCTCTTTTCATAATCAGAGGAAAACATATCAACACCATTATCCCAAATATCATAGTTTAATCCAGTTGAGGGATAGCCCATAGCATTAAGCTGAAAACGCAAGCTGTCCTCCTGCTCCTTTGGTACTTTAATATCACCGTTGGAGCTTACGCTTACATCTGTTACATTCAAATTATTTATAGCCGTAACAATTTCTGCAGCCTCATCACTACTAACGCCTGAAAAAAGCACACTATAACTAGGCCTATTTAAAACAGCAGTAATAACAATTGCACCAACTATAAGAATAATCGGTGTAACAACGACTGTAATTTTCTTTCCTTTTGTCAGTGATGTCCATTTTTCTTTTAAACTAGCCAGAAAAGAACTGATTTTATCTTTCATCTAATAAACCTCTAAACCAATTAAGGATATTTATAGTAGTTATGTCATACTTGTTAATTATAAAAATTCAATTAATAATTAATTTACAAAATAAAAAAATCATATATTCATACTCATTACTTCTTTATAAGCATCAACAGCCTTGTTTCTAACAGAAACCAGCGTATCCATGGCTATAACTGCCTTTGTNATATTAGNCTGAACAGTATGTAAGTCATCAATTTCCCCAAGCATAACTGCAACTGCATCTTCATTTTTTTGTGCTGTTGTTTCCTTAGCATTAGTATACAGACTTTTGAAAACATCTAAAAAAGAAGCATCTTCATCGGTATTTGAAGTGATTTTTTCAGTACTTAAATCCTTTTGTTCAATCCCTTTAATCGGCGTGATATGATCTGATATAGGTATTATAAACATAATTATCCTCCTATGCCTTTCCTATTGTAAGAGCGTTTGAAGCCATTGCCTTCACAACATCAAATACAGCCTTATTAGCCTCCCAAGAACGGCTAGCCTCTAAAGAATCAATATTTTCCACTGCTAAATCAACATTAGGCTTATAATAATATCCCATCTCATCAGCATCAGGATGTGTAGGGTCATACACAGGGGTAAGGGGCGTTTGATCCTCAACCACTTCTACTACATCAACTCCCTTGTATTCCTCGTCCTTATTTCTTTCCCTAAGAACATTTTTGAAGCTTAAATCGCCAACCACGCTGTTGGTATCAGAATTTCCAATTGCCTCTTTAAAAACTACCATCTGCCTTCTATAAGGAGTGCCATCAGCTGTACGTGTGGTTTGTGCATTTGCCACATTTTGAGCAATAATATCAAGCCTTAAACGCTGTGCTGACATACCGGCAGCAGAAATATCCAAAGAACTTAAAAAAGCCATACTCTCTACCTTTCGTTAAATCAAGTGGATTTTAATGCAGAACGCATTAAATCAAAATCGCCATTCATCTGATTAATTAAAGCACTGTACTGAAACTGTGCCCTTGCAAGCTCTATCTGCTGCATATCAGAATCTACATTATTACCATCTGCTTGATCAGCAGTTGAGCTATCCTCAAGGATTTTATAATCCAAATTAAGTTCGTCCTTAGTACTGCCGTTTTCCAAAACCTTTTTCTTGAGTACAGAATAAAAATCAACATACTTTGCCTTATAATCTGGCGTATCCTTATTAGCAATATTCTGTGAAATAACCTCTTGCTTTTTCCATAAAATATCTAAGCCTTGACTTGTTATTCTAAAAGATGTGGTATCAAAAATCGCCATAAAAACTCCTTATTCCTTATAATTGTGAACAAATTTACATTGTTCTTATGCAAAATAGAACAAAATCTAACCTAGTTCGACATTAATTTTATAACATTTATTAAGATTATACACCATATCAAATTAAATTTCAATAGTTAAAAGGAATATTTTTTTCATAGATTTTTGTAAATATATCATAACTTTTAACAAAATGTTCACATTTTTTTAACTTTAAATGGTATTAAAAAATTAATGTTCCAATATTATAGTAAAAGGGCCATCATTTGTTAATGAAACCTTCATATCTTCACCGAAAATTCCCTTTTTCACGCTTTCAACATATCTCTTGCAACTAGTTATAAAATATTCATATAACCGATTTGCATCATCAGGATTTTCAGCGAAAACAAAGCTGGGCCTATTTCCTTTTTTTGTATCTGCACATAAAGTAAATTGTGATACAATCAACAATTCGCCCTTTATATCCAAAAGTGAAAGATTCGTTTTTCCTTGTTCATCAGAAAAAATTCTAAGATTTACAAGCTTTTTCACAAGCTTATCTGCATCATCCTTAGTATCGCCTTTCATTACACCTAGAAAAACTAACAAGCCTTTTCCTATTTTCCCTTCAACATTGCCATTTACACTAACACTAGCATCAGTTACCCTTTGAATGACTATTTTCATTAGCTCACCTATTTAATTGCTTACTTTAACCTTTACAGTAATTTTTCTTATATATACCTACTAATAAAAATCCGTCAGCATAGGCGACGGATAGACTCGATAAATTTTTTATGAAATAACTATCTGCTCTGGAAAAACCGTGTCGTTTTCATTATCTGATAAATATGTAGTGTCAATATGTCCTTGTACAACAGCACCTTCTGCAATATAGATAGAAGCTGCATTTATATTTCCAAAAATAACAGCATCCTCCTGCAGCTCCACCTTGCCCGAAGTACATAGATTTCCTTTTAGTTTCCCATTCAATACAAGCTCATTTGCATCAACATCACCGATTATTATAGAATCTCTATTAACGCTCATATGTCCTTTTGTCTTTACGTTTCCTTGCAAAGACGCATCAATCATAGTTAAATCAGAACATTTTACATCACCGATTATTGTACCACTTATACGAATATTCTTTGTAGTTTCAACATTACCATTTACATTTCCTGAGATATTAATATCTGTAGTAGAACGTATGCTGCCATCTATATATGTACTGCTTGAAATAGAGGTAATCTGCATATTTTCATTTTCAGATTTTTCATAGCTTTTTTGTACAGTGGGTTTATAATAGGGTTCTGATGCTGCTTCAACAGCATCAATTTCTGAAATATCTTTAACATCTGTAACATCAGCAGCATTAGCTGAGATATTTTCTTCGGGAATAATATATTTGCTAAAGCTTTCACTTTCGCCTTCATCATTATCATTCCAAAGCTTTTTAATAGCATAAGAAAAATTATTTTTCTTTATCGCCATATTACAACCTCCCCCTAATATAATTTAATTATATAATACAGTTACTACTAATAAAAATATCACATCAAAATAATTACACATATATTAATAATTTATTACCATTATATAAAATAATACATTATAAAAATACAAATGTCAATATTATAATCGAAAAATGTTTTAAAAAGCGATATAAAAGAGATAAAGAGCAATAATTAACATCAATAATCCTAAGACAACTTTTATAAAAATACTTATCTTACCATAAGATGGGTTTTGAGAAATATTATTCAATGCACCTGTTGATACTCCTGCTACTATTGATAAAATACTGTTTCCCGCTGAATAAAATAGCAATAAAACTATGCCTAATATCAAGCTTTCTGAGCTTGATATTATAGTAAATAAAGCTACTAAAACAGGTGTAGAGCAGGACGAAGAAAACAACCCACTTAAAAGTCCAGCTATTAATGCACCTAGATAACCACGCTTTTTATTCTTTGAAACGGCATTAGTAGAAGGAATTATATTAATTACTTCCCATATCTGAAGTGTCATAAGCACCATTATGACAGCTAAAATTATATTCCACCAGTTTCCTGCAAGCCTTCCTAAAAAAATTGCGCAAAGGCTGCCAGTATTCCAATAATCGTCAATGTAATAGTCATTCCTAAAGAAAACATTAAGGATATTTTTAATGCTCTTTTTTTGCTATTATCTTCAGATGTACTTACATACCCTATAACAAGAGGCAGCGTAGATATACAGCATGGCATTAATGACGTCAGAAAGCCTGCAAATAGTGCAATAATCGGAGAAATCCATATATTTTCCGTAAGCAATCTAGAAAGCTGCTCTAATAAATTATTTAAAAAATCAAACATATTTACCGCCAAACTGAATACTTCTATTCTTCTTAATATTCTAGTACTAAATCATGATTATAAATCATCTATAAAACGAGGAAACTGGCTTTGCGATAATTCCTTTGAAAGGATATTAATCATCAATTAATAAGCCCATATCCTCAAATATAGCTAAAATCCGTTCTTTCTCCATAATACCTTCTTTAACAGTATAGATATGCTCACCTGTTTGCTTATCCTTATACATAATCAACCCATCAGGATTATCCTCCGGAGGAACATAAGGCTTGCCATTTCCGTCAAAAAAGAACATAGTAGGTACTGCCCTCACAGGAAAACCGTCGGCTAAGGCTGTATTTGCCCATATATCAGCAATTTTTACAAATGCTTTTCCTTCAAGCTCTTTATTTAATTCTTCTAAAGTTGGTCTTAAAATAACGCAAGCAGGACAATCAGTTCCGCTGAAATCAAGCAGTATCGGAATATTATAGCNTTTCAGCTTATCCAATTGCACACTATCACCCGTAATTTCCAAAGNAAAAGGTGANTCATCGACTTTATCCTTTATTTCAGATACACTACTATTAGNTTTATCCTTAAAAAGCTCATCTCTGTGCTTTAAAACCCANACTCCACCTATTAAAACTAAAATTATCNCTACTATAACTATTGATTGTACTGCCTTTTTACTCATATCAAATCTCCGTAACAAATACTAACCAATGATTAAAATCCTTGCAAAAATATAATTTAACCCCAATCAAGGTTTTGTTAAATTTTCTATCAAATTTTAATCGTGACTATGTATAAGGTTTAATGCCTATATAAGCAATTGCTAATATAATTATTATACATACTTAAAAAACCATAGTCAAGTAAAATAAGCCTAAAAATTTCTGTCTGTGAATAAATCACAAAAAAACTGCTATGGTTTTACCATAGCAGTAAGCTTGCAAACAAAGTCTGCAAGCTTCATAAATCGTGTACATAAGAATTGAAATACCTGTTAGATTTTTCACCACTTTATTAACGAAATTCGATTATAATTAGTAATTNTTAAATATTAAACAAAAGTTCAGTATATGTTGGGAAAGGCCAATATTCTGCACCAATAAATGTTTCTAGCTCATCAGCAACTATCCTCAGCTCCTGTATTGCAGTTAATACAACATCATGCATATATTGTGCAAGTTTTCTGATATTTTTAATTCCATGAGCATTATTTAAAGCGTCCTCAAGCTTAGTTATCTGCCTATACATACTGCAAGTAAGAACATCTATTTTCTTAACAAGAGAAATTTCCGTATCAGCTGAAATACCGATAGTTTTCTTTGAAAAGGCTGAATCAGAAAGCATTTTACTATATTTCAACACTGCAGGTAAAATTTCTTTTTTAGCCATTGTAAGTGCAGTTAATGCCTCAATATTCAAGGTTTTCTCGTAATTCTCTAAAAGAATTTCTGTTCTGGAATGTACTTCAAGAGCATTAAATACATTTTGACTTGTGAAAAGCTCAATATTTTTTTCATCTGCAAAATGTGGAACAGCATCAACAGTTGACTTATAATTATTTAGTCCTCTTTTTTCAGCTTCCTTGACCCACTCTTCATCGTATCCATTTCCATTAAAAATAATTCTCTTATGCTTTTTAATTGTTTCTACTAAAAGCTCTTCAAGCCTCTTGTCAAAATTATCAGCTTTTTCAAGCTCATCTGCAAAATATTTTAAGCTATCTGCTACAACTGTATTTAGTATAATATTAGGGCCAGCAACGTTTAATGACGAGCCAACGGAGCGAAACTCAAATTTATTTCCTGTAAATGCAAAAGGAGAAGTCCTATTTCTATCAGTTGGGTCTTTTGGAAACTTAGGTAAAGTAGAAATTCCAATATCAAACTGCTTGTTCCTATCCGACACCTCAGCACCTGATACAATTGATTCGACAACTTCTGTTAAATCCTCACCAAGATAAATAGAAATAATTGCGGGAGGGGCTTCATCAGCACCTAATCTATGGTCATTTCCTGCTGTGGCTACTGAAAGCCTAAGCAAATCAGCATATATATCTACTCCACGTATAATAGCAGCTAAAAAAAGTAAAAATTGTGCATTCTTCATAGGTGTATCACCGGGAACAAGCAAATTTATACCATCATCAGTGGACAAGCCCCAGTTATTATGTTTTCCGCTGCCATTTACCCCAGCGAAAGGCTTTTCGTGCAGAAGAGCCACCAAACCATGCTTTTGAGCCGTTTTTTTCAGCACTTCCATTACTAATTGATTTTGGTCAGTAGCAATGTTTACAGAAGCAAAAATAGGTGCCATTTCATGCTGTGCAGGTGCAACCTCATTGTGCTTAGTCTTGCTTGGCACTCCCAATTTCCATAGAGCATTGTCAAAGTCCTTCATAAAATCAGAAACTCTTTGCTTTAAAGAACCAAAATAATGGTCCTCTAGTTCTTGCCCCTTTGGTGCTGGCGCTCCGAAAAGCGTTCTCCCTGTAAAGATTAAATCCTTTCTTTGGTCATGCAGCTTTTTATCAATCAAAAAGTATTCCTGCTCACATCCGACTGTTGGAACAACTCTAGTCGAATGATTATTCCCAAAAAGACGCAGCAGCCTTATTGCAGCATTTGAGATAGAGTCAATAGAACGCAGCAAAGGAGTCTTTTTATCAAGTGCCTCACCCGTATATGAACAGAAAGCAGTAGGAATATATAGAGTACCATCTTTTACAAAAGCATAGGAAGTTGGATCCCACGCTGTATAACCCCTCGCCTCAAATGTAGCACGAATTCCACCCGAAGGAAAACTAGAGGCATCAGGCTCACCCTTTACTAAATTTTTGCCTGAAAATTCCATAATCACATGACCATCACCAGTTGGTGAAATAAAGCTATCATGCTTTTCAGCGGTAATTCCTGTCATCGGCTGAAACCAGTGTGTAAAATGAGTTGCACCTTTTTCCAAAGCCCAGTCCTTCATAGCACTAGCAACAACATCAGCCACTTCCGCCGGTAACTCTCTGCCTAGGCTAATAGTTTTTTTAACAGCCTTAAAAACATCTTTAGGTAATCTTTGACGCATGGTCATCTCATTAAACACATCACAGCCAAAAAAATCCTGTACCTTTTCTTCTAGCATAAACCCTCCACAGCCTGCACACAAAAAAACAATGACACTTACCCCTTGGGCAAAACATCATTGTTTTGAAATGCATTTGTTCAATTTTTTATATTATAAATATAGTATAAAATCAATTTCATGTCAATTGTTAAACTGCATAAATATTTTTGATTTGCAAGTTTATTTTTATGAAATTTCATTTTCACATTTTATCCTAAAGAATATTCAAAAATATAATCATCCATCACAAAACCATTTCCTATATCGGATACAACAGAATCAACATTTTTCATACCTAATTTTTCATAAATAGACACAGAATCAGAATTGTATTTATTTACAGTGAGTTTAATTTTACTAAGATTAAACTGCCCAGCTAAATCTTTAACAAAATCAAACGTTCTTTTGCCAATGCCATTACCTCTAAAGCTTTTATGGATATAAAATTTACTTAAAAATAATGAATCATTTTCAGGATGCAAAGCTATATATCCACATTTTTCACTATCAGCCTTTATGAAATAATATAAATATCCATCATTAATTTGATTTTTAACAGCTCTCTCAGATTGAAATTTATCAAGCATATAATCAATCTGCTTCTGTCCTATAATAGGTAAATAATGCTCGGTCCATATTTCTTTAGCAAATTCACAAAGCTCAAATATTTGGCTTTCGCTCACTTTTTCTAAATTAATATCCATAATATTCATTACCCTACAATTCCATGAAACTTAACGCTAATATTATTATCTTTATTAGAAATTTCAATTTCAAGTGAATTTCCTTTAAAATAATCAGGTACACAATCTAAAAACAATAAAATAAAGCAATCTCTTTTTTGGTGATTTTTATCAATATATTCTTCAATCTCCACACTTATTCCCGCAGGAACTAGGCTAGTACAAAAGTCCATATCAGTAACAGGAAAAGCAAACCTTACACCATTTATTTTTGCAAATCTTCCCTCTTCATCTTCAGAAACAGGAATATCGGACTGCTCAGTCCATATTCTAGCTAAATTTCCACCATTCTGATTAACTACCTCACGTAGTATAATAGCTTTATTCTCATCAAGCCACTTTAATTTTTCATTTATAAAATCAAGATGCTTTTTTACACCTAATTCATCAGCATCCTGACCGTTTTCACTGGTAACGGTGAGGAGGGTATAAATACCCTCTTTACCCCAAAGTACCGTTCTTGTATTAATTTCATTTATATCAGAAAAATCAATATCTTTAAAGTCAATCAATTCATTCTCCTTTAATCAAGAGCTTTTCTCAATGCTTCTTGAACAGCCTTAGGCGAAGCAGCACCCTTTAAAACTCTGTTGCACTGGCCAATAAGAAAGCCTAATACCTTTGTATCACCATTCTTATACTGCTGAACAGCCTTTGGATTATTTTCAAGCACTTCAAATACTGTTTTATTTAAAAGCTCACTATCCTCTTTAATCCACATATTATTTTCGTCAGCAATTTTTTCAGGGTTTCCGCCATTTTCAGCCATTATCCTAAATATAGCCTTTGCATTATTTTTGCTTATTTTATCCGTATCCGAAAGCTTAACAAGAAGTGCAAATTCCTTAGAGGAAAAAGGCAGACTATCCATTGATATTTCACCTAAATTAATCCTTCTTAAAAGCTCAGAAACAATGAAATTAGCAATTGTTTTCGGGCTGTCATATTCATTTACACATTCATCATAAAAGCTACTGATAAGCAAATCATTTACAATAATTTTTGCATCATTTTCGGACAGCTCATATTGCTCAACATACCTTAATAAGCGTTTTTCAGGCAACTCAGGAACGGAATCAACAATTCTTTTTATTTCCTCGTCAGTTAAAACAACTGGAGGAATATCAGGATCGGGAAAATAACGATAATCATGGGCATCTTCCTTAGAGCGTAAAGGGCTTGTTTCACCCGTTGCATCATTAAATCTCATAGTCTGCTGAATAACAGAACCACCATTTTCCAAAATTTCANTCTGTCTATCAATTTCATAGTCAATTGCTCTTACAATAGTACGAAGTGANTTAAGGTTTTTCGTTTCAGTACGTGTNCCAAGCTTGCCNCTGCCCTCAGGTGCTATGGATAAATTAACATCACAACGCATAGACCCTTGCTCTAATCTGCCATCACATACACCTGCATACATCAAAAGCATTCTCACCTTTTCAAAAAAAGCAATTACCTCNTCACTTGAGTGAAAGTCTGGCTCTGTTACAATTTCAATCAAAGGTATGCAGCCTCTGTTATAATCAGCCTTTGAAACTCCCTCAAAATCATCATGAACAAGCTTTCCCGCATCCTCCTCAAGGTGAATATGATTTATTCTAAAACGCTTTTGCTCACCATTTACTTCAACATCTACATATCCTCCCATGCAAACAGGTCGGGGCATTTGTGAGTTTTGATAAGCCTTAGGCAAATCAGGATAGAAATAATTTTTCCTATCCCATTTTGTGAAGTTTTGAATATCGCAATTCATCGTATATCCGGCTTTTATTATATATTCAACAGCCGTTTTATTTAAAACTGGCAAAGCACCGGGCATACCAGTGCATACGGGGCAGCATCTGGAATTAGGCTCGCCGCCAAATTCCACAGCACAGGAGCAAAATATTTTAGAATTTGTTTTTAGCTCCGCATGGATTTCAAGCCCCATAGTAGGTATATATTTCATATTAAATTCCTTTCTATTTAAAACTGCGGAGAAATTCTCTCAAAATTATTCTCAAATAAATCAGCAACTTGAATAAGTGTGGACTCATCAAACTTTTTACCTACAATAGACATACCAATAGGCATATTTTTACTATCATAGCCGCAAATTGTGTTTATCGCCGGCAAAGATGCAATGCTAACTGAAGCTGTGCATACATCACCCTGATAAATTTCAACAGGAGTGCATTTTTCATCAATTCGCCTTGCTGTATTTGGTGAAGTAGGTGTTATTATTACATCAGCCTCTTCAAATATCTTATTATATTGTGCAATTATCTGTTGCTTTAAAGCCAGTGCTTTAATATAATAGTCGTCATAAAAACCACTGGATAATGCATAGTTTCCTAAGAGAATACGCCTTTTCACCTCACTGCCAAAGCCTTTTGTACGACTATCTCTCAGCATTTCTTCATAGGTTGCACCTTTCCCACGCAAGCCATATTTAATTCCATCAAAGCGAGCAAGGTTTGAGGCTGCCTCAGCTGAAGAAATTAAATAATATGCTGGAATAACGTATTCTAAAGCAGGCATAGAACATTCTACCAAGACAGCACCTAGCTTTTCATATTGCTTGCAAGCGTCAAGAACAGCTTGCTTTACCTCTGAATTAATATTATCGCCAAAAAATTCATTAGGAATTGCTATTTTCATTCCCTGTATACTTTTTCCGATATCTTTGAGGTAATCACGATTGATATTTTTAACGCAACAAGCGTCCTTATCATCATAATTCGCAATACAATTCATTATAATACCACAATCATAAGCAGAATTAGCAATGGGTCCAATCTGGTCAAGTGAGCTTGCAAAAGGCACAGCTCCAAACCTAGAAACAGCACCATAAGTGGGTTTTAAACCGGTAACCCCACAAAATCCACTTGGCTGACGGATAGAACCACCCGTATCGCTGCCCAAAGCAGCAGGAGCAAAGCCTGCAGAAACAGCCGCTGCNCTTCCACCGGAAGAGCCTCCTGGTATTCTCTCCAAATCATAGGGGTTTTTCGTCTTTAGTATTGAGCTTGTCTGTGTATCAGCACCCATGGCAAACTCATCAAGATTAGTTTTACCTAGTAAAACATAGCCCTCTTCTTCTAAATAATNGATAACAGAGGCATTNTAAGGTGGTAAAAAGTTCTCAAGCATCTTGCTAGAACAGGTTGTCCTTATATCCCTTGTGCAAATATTATCCTTAATAGCTAATGGTATTCCTGTAAGAGACTTAGCATCGCCTTTATCGATTAATTCCTGTGCTTTTTTAGCGTCAGAAAAAGCCCTTTCTTTAGTGACAGTTAAAAAACTGCCTAACTCTTTATCCTTAAATTCTATTTTTTCTAGATAAAATTTAGCTAGCTCTAAAGCACTTATTTTCTTTTCATCTAAAGCCTTACGCAATTCTCTAAGGCTCTTTAGCTCAATATCCATAGTATTCCTCCTCTATTCTACAACCTTAGGCACAATGTAGCAGTCATCCATATGTTCTGCATTTTGCAAAAGCCTTTCAACCGGATAGCTGTCCTTAGCAATATCCTCACGCAAATCATCAAAGGAAACTGCATTATTATCATTAGTATCATCGTACTTAACATTTATTTCTTTAATCTTATCCATTAGAGAAACAATCTCCTGCATATCCTTAGCATAGCTTTCAAGCTCTGTATCAGTGAAATTTATCTTGCCTAAATTGCTTAAATGAAGAAGAATTTCTTTATCCATATTCATTATCACACTTTCTATATATAATTTTTTAAATTATACTATAAATTTGAGTTTTTTGCAAGTAGGATAAAGCAAAAAACGTCATTTTATTTGTTGAATAATTATAATTTTAATCACTTTTCATCATAAAAGAAAAGCTTGCTGACAAATCAGCAAGCTTTAACAATTATAATAATCTTTTAACTAATCAATATTCAAAGGAGTATAAAAGCCTGCAAAAAATTTTATTATAGCTTTTTATCCTTTTTTCTGGAAACAAGAACTACTAACGCTGAAGTCATCATCAATGCTGCAAATGGAGCTGCCTCAGACACACCTGAATCAGGGTTTTTACTATCCCCATCACCTAGATTAGGATAATTAGGGTCTACCGGTTCTTCATATTGATTAACAAATTGAATTTCAGCTACATCTTCACCTGCGTCATTTACAATAGCAGCAGTAATTTTTAAAGTGCCATCGCCATTATCTTCGACAACCACTCTTGCAGTATAAACAGTTCCGTCAAAAATATAATTATCAGTTTCGTCATTCACCTCTGAAATTGTATATACAAAGGTTTTTCCAATATCTGCTTGAGTAAATGTAATTTCATCAAACTCAAAGCTGCCATCTTCACCATTC
>JGI24707J26582_10000315_pt1 | contig 36793 bp, 29 predicted proteins | sample BioPla1DNA1_FD_26582 | JGI IMG/M metagenome (IMG submission 26582)
CTTTGTCGTATGTTTTCATGTCAAAACTCCTACAATTTCTTAACCCTATGGTATAACAATTCTGTGAGTTTGACTTCTCCGTTTTTTATTCTAGCTCTAGATACTAAAAGGAAAATACAAACCAAAGGCAGTCAAACGAGTAAACATTCCAAAAGATAACGGTAAAACTAGGAAGCTAGGAATACCAACGGTTGTAGATAGGGTAATCCAACAGGCGATAGCCCAAGTGGTAAGCCCAATTTATGAACCTATCTTCTCTGACCAAAGCTATGGCTTTAGGCCAAATCGCGATGCCCATATGGCGTTAAGAAAGTGTCTAGACTATGCAAGTGAGGGGTACCGCTGGGTGGTCGACATGGACTTAGAACAGTTCTTTGATACGGTCAACCAGAGTAAATTAGTCCAGGTCCTCTCAAATGAAATAAAAGATGGAAGAGTGATCTCACTCATTCATAAATTCATGCGAGCAGGAATAATGGATAAAGGGATGTTCAAGGAAAGCCGACAAGGTGTTCCCCAAGGAGGACCATTAAGCCCACTCTTAGGCAACATTATGCTCAACGAATGTGACCAAGAACTAGAAAGTAGAGGTCACAGATTTGTTCGCTATGCAGACGACATGATTATCTTTTGCAAGAGCAAGAGAGCTGCAGAGCGAGTTCTTAAAAGCATAACGAAATTCTTAGAAGAAAAGCTATTCCTAAAGATAAACCAAGAGAAAACGAAGGTGGCTTATATTAGTCACATAAAATTTCTAGGCTATGGATTTTACATTGATAAGAAAGGCAATCCACAGCTAAGAGTACATGCCAAAAGCTTCCAGAAGCTGAAAAGAAAATTAAAAGACTTAACAGCCAGAAGCAATGGTATGAGCATAGCAGAACGGAAAACCAGAATAAACAGTGTGATTCGAGGCTGGGTTAATTATTTTAAATTAGCTAAAATGAAAAACAAACTGGAAGAACTTGATGGTTGGCTAAGACGCCGGATAAGAATGATAACTTGGAAACGTTGGAAGATGATCAAAACCAAGTTTAAGAACCTGAGCAAAACAGCTATTGGGAATAAACAGGCCTGGTATCTAGCAAACACCAGAAACAAATACTGGTATGTCGCTGGGTCACAGTGGTTAAAAATCGCAATACCCAACAAACTGATTGAGTTGGCAGGCTATTTATCTTTAAGTAAATACTATGCAGAAGTAAGTAAAATTTAGAACCGCCTGGTGCGGACCCGCATGCCAGGTTGTGTGAGAGGTCCCTCACTCAATTAATGAGTGAGGTCCTACTCGATTTTAGGTAAAATAGATAATAGTTCTGTTCTTCTTATTTTGATATTATAGTGATTGTAATTCAAAATTAAAGAAGGGATTTTCTATGAGCTTAAGTGAAGTAGAGCGAGCAGAAAATGTTATTTTGGGAAAAAAGAAAAATAAAGGAATATTTTATTTTTTAGCAGCTTTTTTTGTCCCATTAATTATTATTCTTTTTAGTTATGCAATTCAAGGTGTTTATCCATTTGGTGAAAAACACATTTTGACTGTTGATTTATACCATCAATATGCTCCTTTTCTACGTGAATTAAGAGACAAGATACTAAGTGGAGATTCTTTGTTCTACACTTGGACTGGGGGTCTTGGCTTTAATTTTTATGCGGTTATAACTTATTACTTAGCAAGTCCTTTTAATTTATTATTATTGTTCTTTGGCAATGATCAATTATCAGATGCAGTTCTCTTAATTACTATTCTAAAAATAGCAAGTTCAAGTTTAAGTTTTTATTTTTTTGCATATAAAAAGCATAAAAAACACGATTTATTTCAATTAGCCTTATCATTTGGTTATGCATTGTCTGCCTATTCAATAGCATATTCTTGGAACATTATGTGGCTTGATACAATAATTTTGTTACCTTTGGTTGTACTAGGTTTAATAATGTTGATAGAGGGAAAATCAGTTAGACTTTATATTCTTAGCTTAGTATTGATATTAATAGTGAATTATTATACTGCATTTTTTGTTTGTATCTTTTTATTCTTTTATTATTTTGTCATTAGTGTGGACATCGAGAATAAAAATAAGTTTAAGAATAATAAAAATAAATTAAACAGGAAAAAATGGTTAACTTTTGGTAAATTTGCTGGTAGCTCTTTATTTGCAGCTATGTTAGCAGCCATAACATTATTACCTACTATATATGCTTTGTTAGATACATCAGCAACAGGAGATACATTTCCTGAGAAATTTGAATTTTTTGAACCTTTTATTGATTTTACAAGTCGTCTATTAATTCCAGCTAATTTATCGATTAGAGATGGTATGCCAAACCTATATATGGGTGTTATTATTTTGTTATTGTTACCGTTTTTCTTTTTGAATAAAAGAATAAGTTCCAAGAGAAAAATTGCTTATGGTTCATTATTAGTTGTTTTAATTTTTAGTCTAAATAATAATGTTTTAAATTTTATTTGGCATGGCTTCCATTATCCAAATCAACTACCTTATAGAAATTCTTTTGTTTTAGTATTTTTCCTTTGTCAGATTGCTTTGACTTCATACCATGAATGGAAAATATATAAATTACCTAAAAATCCAGTAGAAGAAGAAAATTTAGATATTGCTTTTCCTAAGGTAGTACAAGAAAAGAATCAAAATTCCGTCTGGTTTCGATTTTTAGGTGTTTGGGCTATCCTTTTATTGTTGTTACAAAAAATTGATCCAGATATATATACTGCAGAAATGATTGTAGCTTCCTTAATCTTATTATTCATATATACATTAGTACTAAATTCTGCAAAGGACAAAAATGTCAATAAACGTTTTATTGGAATATTGTTGTTTTTTGTTATGACCATGGAATTATCTATGAACAGCATTATTGGGATTAATTCAATTACTGAAAATGAATATTATGGCAATAGAGAAGGGTACAAAGCTGGGGAATATCCAAATTCTATCCATGAAAGGGTAGAACAGATTAAAGACTTAAATATTAACAGTAGAGCTTCTTTATGGCCTGACAAGTCTGTCAATGATCCTATGCTTTATGGATATCCTGGTTTAACAGTATTTGCATCAACTTATAGAGAAGAGCCAGTTCAGTTTTTTAGTAAACTTGGTTATGACAATAATGGAATCAATAGCTATCAAAATACAGGTTCTAATATTATTGTGGACTCATTATTGGGACTTGAATATAAAATCACTTCACCAACTAGAGATGAACAAACCTCATTTTATAATTTAATTGATGAAGATGATCAAACCAAACTATATAAAAACCTTTACGCTTTACCTTTGCTTTATGAGGTACCAAGTACAGCGATCAATTTTAGTTTAGATGAAAATAAAACAGCTTTTGAAAACCAAAAAAAGTGGATAAATTTGCTTTCAGGTAATGAAGAAATGTTACAAATCATTGATCCAGAGTTGACACTTGGCTTAGGCAATCAAATAGAACATCTAGGTAATAATGAATATTCAATCTCAAAAGAAGAAGGTTTTAACGGAGAAAGGTATTTTAGTTTTGAAATTTCTCCAGAAGTTGCCGGATACCATACGCTTTCATGGCAATCGACTAGTTTGAAATTTAGCCGTGTAGAATATGAATTAATAGAAAATCAAAATTTAGAAATTGAAAACAATAATAATCCTACAGATTTAGATGATATAAACTCAGATCATTCTTCCACCTTACAAGAAACTACAAATGAGATTGTACAGTTGAGTAATAAAGACAACTCTCTATCTGATTTAGGATATTTGGATAAATCTCAAAAGATAAAAGTTACATTTACACTATCCGATGATAGTTCAAATAATGGTAATTTGACCTTAGAAGCAGCAAGGATTGATGATGAATTATTTGAAGGTTTTATCAAAGAGTTAAAAATTAATTCAGTTAATCCGAAATATATCAAATCAAACTACTTGATGGCAGAAATATCAATGCCTAATGATGGTTATCTATTATTTACAACAACTTTTGATCCCGGTTGGAATATTTCTATTAATGGTGATGAGGTTGAATATGAATCTTTTGATGATGCTTTAGTATTAATTCCTGTAAAAGCTGGTATTAATGAGATCGAAATGAAGTTTATTCCAAAAGGTTTTACTGTTGGTGCAATAATCTCAAGTATTAGTATTTTGGCAGGTTTTTTGACTATTCTTTATAAGAAAAATAAAATCAAAAAAGAAAAAAGTTCCCTACCTAATTTAGTAAAACAATCAGCAAACAGTCAGTATGATATTTTATGAAAAACTATGCTCAGATGTCGATTTCTTTAAAAAAAGTGTTTTTAATACATTAACGATTTAATAGGACTGTCAAGTCAGTAAAGCTTGTTGTTTACATAAGATTGTGCTAGACTCTGTTTGTGAAATGAATTCACATTTATTTGCAGAAGCAAATTTTAAACAAAAAATTAGAGTCTGAAGGCCGAATAACTCGAAAGTTTTTCGGTCTTTTTTTATCAGAATTTGTGGAGGCATATTGTGAAAAAAAATCTTTTAATTGTATTAAGTTTTGTTTTAATTTTAGGCTTAATTGGTTGTGAATCAGGCAAAACAGCTACTGAAACTCAAACTGATCCTATTTCTCAAAATACTACAGACGAAGTGCCATCAGAAGCAACACAAGATGAACAAGAATTAGAAAATGTTTCTGAAAATATTGTTGTTGATGCTTTAAACCGCGAAGTAGTAATTCCAAATGAAGTTAATAAAATTATTGCTTTAGGTAATGTACCACGTATGGCAACTTATTTAGAACTCGCTGAGAGCGTTGTTGGTTTTAGCGGTATGGAGCCAGAAAAAGTGACACCGCTAACTGCTTATGCATATGTAAATCGTGAGGTTTGGCAAGATGTTCCGATTGTAGGTACAGATGCTATGGGCAACACAGATTACTATCCTGAAACTATTATTGAGCTAGAGCCAGACGTGATTATTTGCTCTTATCCTCTAAATGTTGTTGAAGATTTAGAAATGAAGACAGGTTTGCCCGTTATTTCTGTAGCAACTGGTAATATTTTTTCGGAAGACTATAACCAAGCTTTAACAATAATTGCTCAAGTTTGTGGAGTAGAAGCTAGGGCTAGTTCAATTTTTGAATATCTTGATCAATCCTTGGAGGATTTAGATTCTAGAACAAAAGATATTCCTGACGATCAAAAGCCTAGTGTTATTTCTGCTGCTGCAACATTCAAAGGTGCACATGGTATTGAAGGTGTTAGGATTAGAGATTCTGTGCTTGCTGCAATTAATGCAAACAACGTAGCATTTTCAACTCTTGGTAATGAACAAACAGAAGCTGCAGTCGAAGTTGATAGAGAACAAATATTATTGTGGAATCCTGAATATATTTTCTGTGACTATGGCGGCGTCGAATTGGTCAAGAATGATCAACAATCAGATCCAGATTTCTATAATCAATTGCAAGCATATCAAGCCAATACATTAATTCAACATCCTAGCTCTACAAGTTATTACGCAAATTTAGAAATCTCTTTAGCTAATGCTTATTACCTAGGTTCCGTCCTCTATCCGGAGCAATTCTCAGATATAGATATTGAAACTAAAATTGAAGAAATATTTGAATTCTTTTTAGGGAAACAAACTTTACTGACAGATTTAGAAGAAATTGGCGCATATTATGGTCCGATTGTGTTTGAGTAATAGATAATGACAAATTCTTCAGTATTAAAACATACAAAAAAGGCCAAACAGAAAAAGATCATATTACTTTTCTTATTATTTGTTCTTTTGACAAGCGTTGTTATTAGTTTAATAGTAGGTAGTGCCAAACTAAGTTTAGCTGATGTTCTTTCAATTTTCCAAAACCAGGCAGAAAAAACATCAGAGATGATTTTGCTCAATATTAGGTTGCCTAGAATTGTTACGGCAATTATAGTTGGCGCAATGCTTGCTATATCAGGTTTAATAATGCAGTGTGTTGTTAATAATCCCTTGGCTTCTCCTTCGACTTTAGGTGTAGCGCAGGGGGCTGCTTTTGGAGCAGCAATTGGCATTGTAGTTTTTGGTGGAGGAGTTGTAACAACTTCTCCAGCACCAATTGAAATAAATAATCCTCAGATTGTTACCTTGTCTGCTTTCGTTTTCAGCATGTTGTCCACTATAGTAATATTAGCTGTTTCTCATTTATTTCCACATATGGAAGCAAGTGGCTTGGTTTTGGTTGGAATAGCTCTCAATTCTTTATACACAGCAGGTAGCACCTTAATTCAATATTTTGCTGATGATGTTCAGTTAGGAGCTGTAGTCTTTTGGACTTTTGGCAATGTAGGTGGAACTAATTGGAATGAAATTCTACTGTTGGGTATTGTTCTTTTATTAGCGTATTTATTTTTCTTTTATCACAAATGGGACTATTTTGCCATAGATGCAGGGACTGATGTTGCCAAAAGTGTAGGTGTTGAAACACGATTCTTGACTCTAGCGAGTATGACAATCTGCTCTATAGCAACAGCAATTGCAGTGTCACTAGTAGGAGTGATTAGTTTTATTGGCTTAATCAGTCCTCATCTTATGAGAAGACTGATAGGGAGTGATTATCGTTATTTGTTGCCTGCAACAGCATTAGGAGGATCACTTATATTGCTGATTGCCGATACTGTTGGTAGATTGATTATATCTCCCATTATTCTCCCAGTTGGTGCTATAACCTCTTTACTCGGAGCTCCTATGTTTATTTTTATTTTTTTACAAGGAGCAAGACGTAATGATTGAAGTTTGTGAATTTAATTTTAGGTATCAAAGTTCAAGCAAAGTTATTTTGCAAGACATTAGCTTTAAATTACCAAAAGGTAAAATTACGGCTTTACTAGGCAATAATGGAGCAGGGAAAAGTACCTTGATTAAATGTTTAAATAGAATCAATGATTTTAAATATACTAGTGGCAAAATATTGTTAAACAATGAGCCGATAGAAACATTAGGAAGACAGGAAATATCAAAATTAATAGCTTATGTTCCACAGTCAAATTATGTTTTGGCCCAAAGTCAACAAACCAGTGTTTTTGAAACTGTGTTAATCGGCAGACGACCTCATATCCAATGGAAGGCTAGAGAATCAGATTTAGTAAAAGTAGAAGAAACTTTGTCATATTTTAACTTAAATTCACTGTCAGAAAGGAGCATAGCTGAACTATCTGGAGGAGAAAGACAAAAGGTATTTTTAGCTAGAGCATTGGCTCAGGAACCAACTTATCTCTTGTTGGATGAACCAGTAAATAATCTCGATTTAAATAGTCAACATGAGTTCATGTATTTGTTGAAAAAAATTGTTGCTCAACAGGAAATTGGCGTTTTAATCATTTTACATGATTTAAATCTGGCACTAAACTACTGTGATGAATTTCTAGTTTTGAAAAACAATGAGCTTATTGCTTCAGGTGATAGTAATATTTTAACTAGAGAATTAATAATGGATGTATTCAATCTATCTGTCGATTTTATCGACTATCAAGATCAAAAAGTAATAATATTTAATACAAAAAAGAAAGAGGCTTTAAATGAACTTAGATAAAAAACAATTATATCAAAAATGTGTAGACTTCCATGGGCATGAGTGTCCAGGCTTAACTATCGGTTTTCGAGCAGCTTTATATGCAATAGAGCTACTCGACTTGGAGTTTTCAGAAGATGAACAAGTAGTTTGCATTTCAGAAAATGATGCCTGTGGAGTTGATGCCATTCAGGTTTTATTGGGCTGTAGTGTTGGCAAAGGAAATTTATTATTTCATTTAGTTGGTAAACAAGCTTTTTCTATATATGAAAGATCTACAGGTAAATCGGTTAGATTAGTATTAAAACAATCAGATAATAATTTATCGAGAGCAGAGAAGCAGGCATATTTTCAAACTGTAGATAATAAAGAGATGTTTGAAGTTAAGGACACAACTTTGGAAGTACCTGAACGTGCCAGATTATTTGAATCTTTAGTTTGTGAGAGTTGCCACGAAACTGCAGCTACACAATGGATGAGAATTCAGGAAGGTAAGCAAGTTTGTTTGGATTGTTTTAAATCTTACAGTAGACTTCAAGTGTAAAAAGATGCAATTATCTCAATTTTTTAAAGAAAATCCTAAGGTTGCACTTGCTTTTTCCGGAGGAGTAGATTCTGCATATTTATTATATGCAGCTCGGCTTTATGGTGCAGATGTGACTGCTTATTATGCTGCTTCTCAATTTCAACCTCAATTTGAAAAAGATGATGCAAGAAGGCTTGCACATGAGCTAGAGGTTCCCATAAAAGAGTTACAAATAGATGTTTTAAAACATGACAAAATAATATCTAATAAAGCTGATCGTTGTTATCATTGTAAAAAAACTCTTTTTACAGAAGTTATTGGTGCTGCAAGTCAAGATGGCTATCCCATACTTATAGACGGTACAAATGCTTCTGACTCTGAAGATGATCGACCGGGCATGCGTGCTATTAGAGAATTATTTGTTAGGTCTCCTCTAAGAGAATGCGGACTTACCAAATCAGAAATTCGTAAATTATCAAAAGAAGTAGGGCTCTTCACCTGGAATAAACCTGCTTATGCTTGTTTAGCTACACGAATTTCAACTGGTGAAGAAATAAGTCTTGACAAATTACAGGCTGTAGAGGAATCAGAAAACTTTCTTTTCTCTCTTGGCTTTCATGATTTTCGAGTTAGAGTGATGGGAAATATTGCAAAGTTACAATTCCAGGAAAATGATCTGCAAAGATTAATCAACAAGAGACAATCAATCGTAAATGAGTTAAAAAAATATTTTCAAGATGTATTATTGGATCTAGAGGTAAGGGATGAAAACTGACATAAAAAATATCCTAATTGATTTGGATGAGGGTAGGCTCACTGTTGATGAAGCCTTTTTAAAATTGAAAACAGCTCCCTTTGACGATTTAGGATATGCCAAAGTAGATTTACATCGTAAGACAAGACAAGGTATGACCGAGGTAATTTATGGTGAAGGAAAGAACTCAGAACAAATTATAGGAATAATTGAGTCATTACAAAGAAATAATCAAGAAAATATACTTATTACTAGACTATCAAAAAAATCTGCTACTGAAATTGCACAAGTACAGCCACTTAAATACCGTGAACAGGCGAGAGTTGGAATTATTGGTCAAATACCTAGTCCAACCGGGAATGGAAAAATTTTAATTGCTACTGGAGGCACTAGTGATATTCCTGTCGCAGAAGAGGCCGCACTAACTGCTGAAATTTATGGTAATGAGGTTATTAGGCTATATGATGTTGGCGTCGCAGGTCTGCATCGACTACTTTCACATATAGATGAAATTATGAGCGCTTCTGTAATTATTGCAATTGCAGGAATGGAAGGTGCACTTGCAAGTGTTATTGGAGGTCTGGCTGATTGTCCAGTGATTGCAGTTCCAACAAGTGTAGGCTATGGGGCTTCTTTTAACGGCTTGGCTGCTTTATTATCTATGCTTAATTCTTGTGCATCTGGTGTTTCTGTAGTCAATATAGATAATGGCTTTGGTGCCGGTTATTTGGCAAGCATGATTAACCATATGGGAATAAAACAATGAAAACTCTATTTATAGATTGTGGAATGGGTGCGGCTGGAGATATGCTTGTCGCTGCTCTGCTTGAGCTAATACCAAATCCTGAGAAAATTATTGATGAGATTAATGCACTTGGTATTCCTAATGTAAGTGTAGCTGCTAAGTCTACAGAAAAATGCGGGATAATGGGAACTCAATTTGTAGTTACAATTGATGGAGTTGAAGAATTCGATCATTTGGGAGACAACACACACGATCACGATTATCCTTATGAGCATGACCACGACCATGATCATTCACATCATCATAACAGACTTAAAGATATTGAAGTGATTGTTAATCAACTACCAATCTCAAACAAAATCAAGACAGATGTTAGAGAAATCTATGGTTTAATTGCAGAAGCTGAAAGTCATGTTCATGGTGTTCCAGTGTCACAAATTCATTTTCACGAAGTAGGTGACATGGATGCAATTGCTGATATTGTTTCAGTTTGTATTTTAATGGATAAAATTGCTCCTGATCAGATAATTGCTTCTCCAATTCATGTAGGTAGTGGTCAAGTAAAATGTGCACATGGAATTTTACCTGTACCAGCTCCCGCAACAGCATTTATCCTTCAAGATGTTCCAATTTATGGTGGTTCTATTCAGAGTGAATTATGTACTCCAACGGGAGCTGCAATATTAAAATATTTTGTGACTTCTTTTGACGATATGCCCGTTATGACAACATCTGAAATAGGTTATGGGATGGGGAAAAAAGATTTTTCTGTTGCAAACTGCGTGAGAGTATTATTAGGAGAAACTAAGTCAACAACTTCAACGATAACTGAACTTGTTTGTAACATTGATGATATGACAGCAGAAGCTCTTGCATTTGCAATGGATCGTCTATTTGAAGCAGGTGCGCTTGAAGTTTATTCTAGTCCTGTGAGCATGAAAAAGAATAGAACTGGGACTATTTTATGTGTTATGTGTAAGAATGAAAATAAAGAAAATATAGTTCGAGAGATCTTCAAGCATACAACAACTCTAGGAATTCGTGAATATAGTGGTAAAAGATATACACTTGACCGCCATACAGAAACAATTACAACAAGTTTGGGAGACATTAGAAAGAAAGTTTCTTCTGGTTACGGTGTTATTAGAGAAAAGCTCGAGTATGATGATCTCGCAAAGGTAGCGCTTGAAAATGATCTTTCCATCGAGTCTGTTATGAATACTATTGAAAAGGAAAATAATAGCTAAAGTTATCAAAGGGCATTTAGCAATTTGTCACCATTATTATGTTATAAAAAATTGATCTAAAAGCTTCACTGAGTTTTTGCTGAGGAGGTATTATCATAGATTGATAACTTGGTTAAATTTATTATTGACAAATTAAATAGTTGGGTATATTGTAAAAATATAAACGTTTAAGTTAAGAGTCAATGTGTGCACAAACTAGTATCTGAAGTTTCATTTGGACATGTTTTAGCCAGATTGGAGGGTCTTATGAAGACTAGAATTTTATCAATAATCTTAGTTATCTTTTTTATGATAAGCCTAATATCATGTCAAAGTAAGAACAATAATTCTGATGCTGAACCTAATGCTGGAACAATAGAAAGCGTCTCCAGTAAAACTGAAGAAAGTACACAGGTTGAAGTAGAGGAAGAAGTAAAAGAGGAAGAAAATGTGGAAAAGGAGTCGACCACCGCTACACAAAAAAGCAAGCTTTCTAGCAAGGACAAATTAAAAGTAAAGGGCTCTTTTGATTGTATTGTCGAAGAAATTTTGCCTGATTATGTTCTTGACGGTGTAACACCGGGCAATATAGTTGTTAGATTTTTCCAAGGACAACCCTTTATACTATACTTAAACCCCTCTCTAGCAGGAAAAGTTGAAGTTGGTAACTCATATAATTTTGTAATTAAAGAAGAGATACTTAATCGTGACCAGCTCTCTTATATTAACGATCTTGAAGGCTTTTTTCAGTATCAATCACCGATTACTTTGATCGAGTACTTTGATTTGCAGATTGCTTCTGTTGAAGAAACAGATCGGATTGGATTTGATCAAATTAAAGATCTCCAAATTGAAAAAATAGAAAATCTGGGAAGCAATTAGTTTACATCAATATAAAGTTAAAATATCTTCATATGCTTTTTAAGCAGTATAAAATTGACATAGAAAGTTTACTTTGTTATATTTAGCTAGTGATTCGCCGGAGTGTCGGAATCGGCAGACGAGATAGACTCAAAATCTGTTGTCCGCAAGGGCGTATGGGTTCAAGTCCCATCTCCGGCACCAGTTTGACTAGTTATAATAATTATAGGGGAGTGGCTCAACGGTAGAGCAACGGTCTCCAAAACCGTCGGTTGCGGGTTCAAATCCTGTCTCCCCTGCCAAATTAAAACCCTTGATAGATTTCAAGGGTTTTTGATTTGAGTGTTTATTATACAATTATGGACTTAGGTAGATTGGAATAATGTAAGAACAGTTCGATTAGGTAAGCATGTTTTATACTTGTAGTGATATTGTAAGATTATTTTCACTTTTGAGTTTCATTTGCATGTTAATTTCTGGTAGATTGAGTTGCAATCCGTTATAATAAAACGTATTAAGAATAAAGGATTATTAATGTATATTATTTACATAATCATTTTATTAACAAGTTTATTTTTAACCTTTTATGCCAACCTTAGCTTATGGTTAAGTATCCCACTTTTTATTGTTGCAATTTTAGGTTTGTTTTTTGAATTAAGGGATTTTCTAAGATCAAGTCTTTTAACTAAAAATTTAATTACACAATTTAAGTTAAAATGGGTAGGAAAATTTGTTTTGTTAGAAGGATTGAATCTGGTTCCTAATCAAGATCTTTATCTTGGTTTAACTAGGAGGGAATCATTGATGTTTTTCTCTACTCAACAAGAAACTCAAATCTCTTTAGAGAAAATAGATGGAATGCTATCTATAAAGGGTAGTGATTTGTTAGAGCTTTCTGATGATCGTATTCATACATTACTAAACAGAACATCTGAGATGTCTGTTTATACTTATGTTAAAAATCTTATTAGTGATACCAATTACTTAAGGAAAAAAAATATTTTGTTAATTTCACTTAAATCAAATAACAAATCTAAAAATAGACGAATGAATACCGATCTAATTGTGTTAATTCAAGCATCAGATGCAAAACATTTTAAAAAATTTGCAAAAAGTCCTGAAGTAAGAAGTAAGTTGCGAGTACACTATAACAAGAATTCGGAAATTCACTTTGCGAAAAATGACTATCAGGAGACAAATTAAGAAAGAAGAATTATAGGTAATTTTATAGGAAGATGATATGAAAAACATTGAAATGAATATTGAACTACAAAGATTTAGAGAACTTAGTGGATATATTGAAGAAAATATAAATCGTGTGATGATTGGCAAAAAAAATGTGATAAAACTGCTGTTAATTGCTTTAACAGCAGGAGGTCATGTTTTAATAGAAGATGTACCGGGTATAGGCAAAACTACGTTGGTATCAGCACTGGCTGAATCTTTAAGTTTATCTTTTAAGCGAATCCAGTTTACACCAGATCTCATGCCTTCGGATGTAACTGGTTTTAATCTATTTAATCAAAAAACTGGCGAATTTGAATTCCAACCAGGTTCAGTTATGAGTCAGATTGTTTTAGCAGATGAAATTAACCGAACATCACCTAAAACACAGGCTGCTCTGCTTGAAGTCATGCAGGAAAATCAAGTAACGGTAGATGGAGTTTCATATCAAGTTCCACAACCATTTATTGTTTTAGCTACACAAAATCCAGTTGATCATGTTGGCACATATCCTTTGCCAGAAGCGCAATTAGATCGATTTATGTTAAAAATTGATTTAGGCTATCCAACTATAACAGAAGAAGTAGAAATTTTAGAATTGTATTCCGATGATTCAGAAATACCAAGTTTAGATGGAGTTGCGGATAGCGAAGATGTGATTTGGATGCGTGACCAAGTTCAACTTGTGCATTGTGCAAAATCTGTCATGTACTATATTAGTGAATTAACGGCAGCAACAAGAAGACATCCAGATATTAAATTGGGTGCCAGTCCGCGAGCATCTAAGATGCTAATGCAAGCTGCTAAAAGTCATGCTTTGCTATTAGGACGAGAGTATGTAAGACCTGATGATGTACAAGCATTAGCGCTAAATGTTCTTTCGCATCGTATTACATTAAATCCAGAAAGTCGCCTCAAGAGAATTACAGAAGAAGATGCTATCAACTCTGTACTCAAACAGGTACCTATTCCGGAGAAATAATATGATCAAACCAAGATTTATTTTCTGGTTACTGGCACTGTTTATTGGATTCTTGTTTAACAATCTAGTGCAACATAAAATCATGCTAATTTTAATGCTGCTTTTGTTAATTATGCCTATATTTTCATTGTTATATAGCTTCTATACTAAAAGAAAAATATCTGTTGAAATATCCACTCAACAAGATTATATAGTTAGGGGTGAAAATGCACTTTGGGATTTTGAAATTATTAATCATAGTTTGATTCAAGCGATTTTTATTCAAGTGAAAATAAAATTCCCAAAGATAATAAATCAGGATAGACAACTCAAATCTGAAATTTTAATTCCACAAAAAAGTAGCCAGACTCTGCGTATTGTTGCAGATTCTGCATATTCAGGACCATTTAATTTTAGTAATTTAGCAATTTATGCGAACGATATTTTTGGATTTTTTAGAATCAAACTATTCTCAGAAAAAGATTTAGATAGTCCTAATATTATCGTGCTTCCAAAAGAGGAACAGGCTACTGATTATAAACAATATTTAAGTAATCAATTAGAAGCCGGTGAGTTTCCTGCCGGCAAAAGTCATGTATTGTTAGATGAAATTTCACGTTTTAGAAGTATGGAAGCCGGCGATTCTTTAAAATTAATCCATTGGAAATTATCTGCTAGAATGCAGGAATGGATGGTAAAAGAATTTGATAAAGAGGATGATCGAACAGTTACAGTTCTTTTAAATTTGCCTGAAGTAAACTTAGCTTCTGATAAAGATCAATCTAAATTGTTAAGAAAGCGAAATTTTATGCTTGATCATAGCTACACTGCTATGCAAATATTCTTAAGCAATAGAGCAACAGTCCGCTTAAAAACTTACCAGCCAGAATTAGTAGTAGAAGAAGTAAGTACTATGAATGAAATTGATCTTTTACAAAAACAATTAGCATTCATACCCTTTGAAAGAATTATAGATTTTCAAGAACAACTTGCCGATGAACGATTTGATAATGAACAAAATTTGATCTATCTCTTGACATACAAATTAAATGATTCACTTATAGCCGATTTAAGAAATATTCGTCCTCATATTGGTGCAATGCTTTTAGTCTATGTTATAGATGAAGATGTAGATGAAACATTGATTCAAAGTCAAATTGAAAAATTATCAACCAATGGAATTAATGTAGAAATCGCCAAAACGCATGAGGCAAATGTCTATGAGTAAAAATAAAGCTACCTATATTGCAAATATTCAAAAAAAAGATTCAAAGAATACTGAAAAAAATATAGATTTATTAAAATTATCTCTGAATGCAGTTTTTTATGCATTGCTTGCTTTTGTTTTCTCAATTCTTTGGTTTAATCAAATAATGTATACTGTGGCACTAAATTACAAAGCAAGTAATTACTTGCTTGAGCAATTTGTTCTGTTAATCTTGTTAATTTTTGTTTCCATATTCCCTAAACGCTTTGGTTTACCAGTCTTAGGACTTGGAATTCTAGGAATAACTAGCGGTATATTATTTAGGAATTCTTTTGGAATGCCTATTTTTGACTTTTTGACAAGGCACACACAAGATATATATTCATCTGTTCAGTGGATGCTTGGTTCAAATATAGAGATGCCTCGTATGTTGCCAACCTACTTCGCAATTCTAGCAATAATAATTTCTACTGTTTTTATTTTTATTAAACCTATGCCAACAATGTTAACATTAATTTGGGTGCTACCTTATCTAATTTCTATTAGAAATGAAAGAATAGAGTTTGATATTATTGTATTTTTTGTTGGCTTAATAATAATTTTAATAACTTTTGCTAGACAAGGTGATATGCAAATTTCTTTGATGAAAAATTGGCAAATTCCACCCTTTGTCTTAATTGCTTTAGTTTTAGTAGTTTTATTTGCCTTACAATCAGTTTTACCAACCGATCTTTTCTTTAATGCCAAGGTAAATCGTTATCTTGACCAATTAGTTAAATCTAATCAAAATATGCCTGACACTGTACGTTATTTTGAATTTAGTATTCGTGATGCTGGTTTTTACCCACAAAATGTTCAATTAGGTGGACCTATTGAGCAACAACATCTTCCTTTTATGGAGGTAACAGGTCCAGCTGAACCATTTTATTTACGTGGCACAGTATTTAATCAATTTGACAAAAATATTTGGTATGCCTCATCAATGAACAAAAACTATCTCTTTTACAATGAAGCTCCAATAAATCAACAAAAAGACGCTTTTACATATCGTGAAAGAAGTTCTTTATCTGATGAAGATTTTGCTAATTATTTCAAAGATTCCAGAATTATTATTGAACCAATTTACCAACCAATACAAGCAATATTTCATGGTGGCAAGCCTGTTGAAATTATCGATTTTTATTCTTTGGATGCAGAAAATAATGATAGTTCCGATGAACTGCAAAACTCAAATGAAGAGCTTGAGGGTTTGTATTATTTTAATCCGGCTGGACAGCTATATGCTTCAAAAGAAATACCTCAGATTGGTTACGGCGTTGTTGGTCAAATTTCAACTTTAGCATCTTCAAACCAGTACTTTGATAATTTAATCAATGATTATCAGGCCGGAAAAATTTCTTTTTCTGATCAAACAATGACAAATCAAGTAAGTTATCAAGAATTTTTAGAAAATCATGAACCAAATTTAGCAGATATTGTTTATCGAGATGATTTAGATAAAGCTACTCAGTTGCGTTTGATTGTTGATTATTTAAAAACAAATTTTGTTTACAATTTATCCGTATCTGAAATTTCTCAGGAGCAAGATTTATTTGAACATTTTATTCAAACAAAATCTGGTTACTGTACTTATTTTGCTACGGCTTTAACAATTTTAGCACGTGAAGCTGGCTTTGAATCACGCTACGTTGAAGGTTTTATTGTTCAAGGGATAAAAAGCAAAGAAACAACTGATATCAACTATGAAAGAGTAGTTACGACAGATCAAGCTCATGCTTGGACTGAAATAAAAATTGATGAACTTGGTTGGTTACCTTTTGATGCAACTCCTGAAGCTGGTTTAGATGCAATTCAAAGAGATCAAGCAAAAGAAGAAGAACTAGCATCTGATCAAAATGAGCCAACTCATACAACTTCACCTCCACAAATTACAGAAACAACTTCTCCGACCACATCCCATGTTAATCAAATGATAACCGAAGAAAAGAAATCAGAGGATGTATTTAACAAGATTATTTTAATCAGCATAATAGCAATTGTTCTAATTGGCTTGATTGTTTTGTTCTTACTTTGGCGAAAGAAAAGATTCGAAGAACGTCATGATATAAGTGTTTTAAGAGAAAAACTTAATAATGACAGTACAACGATTATTTTATTTATTTGGAATGATTTAAAGCAGCTGTATGAAATTCAATTTGAGCCTTTGGAAGATAGCACTACAATCTTAAAAAATATTGCTTTAATGATGAGAAAATTCAAGTGGAAAAAAGAGGATACATTAACTGCATATCGTGCAATTGAAAAAGTTTTATATGCTGAAATTTCAGTCTCTGAAGATGAAATGGAAACATTAATGGATGTTTATAGACAATCTGAAAATTTTGTTAAACAGAATACATCAAGCTTAAAATGGCTTTTCCAAAGATTTCTTAAAGCTAAAATAGTGAATTAATTCCTATTCTAATATATAATTAAAGATCAGTCATTTTACGAAGATGTTGATGACTTGTAAGATTATAATTTATAAAGGAACATTATTTCATGTACAAAATTCTAGATAAAAAATTAGATAAGTTAGAGACAGATTCACAGCAGGCATATATACAAAGCCTAAAATCCTATGTCGAGCAGCTAAGTATTGAGTGGGGAAGACGTCCTACTTATTTTATTCAAACATTTGGCTGTCAACAAAATGAGAATGACAGTGAAATTATTGCCGGAGTTTTGGAAGCTTCAGGCTTTGTGCTTGCAGAAAGTTACGAAGAAGCAGATGTTTCAGCTGTTAATACCTGTAGTATTAGAGAGAATGCTGATACAAGATTATTTGGGCATTTAGGTATTCTAAAAACATTAAAAAATGAAAATAAAAATAGAATAACAATTTTATGTGGTTGTATGATGACACAGGATCAACATATTGAGAAAATAAAAAAAAGCTTTTCTTTTGTTGATTTGATTTTTGGTCCGCATGATATTTATCGTTTGCCATTATTGTTATGGGATACCATTTGTAACAATCAACGGATCATCGCTGTTTCAGAAGAAAATCATTGGCATGAACAAACAAAATTACCAATGGCGCGATCAAGAAAATTTAGGGGGCTTGTTTCCATTATGTATGGCTGTGATAATTTTTGTACCTTTTGTATCGTTCCATATACTAGAGGTAGAGAGTCGAGCCGTTCTTATAAATCAATTCTAAAAGAAATTCAAGAGCTTATTTCAGAAGGATATACTGAAGTAATGCTTTTAGGTCAAAATGTAAATGCCTGGGGCAAAGATTTGCGAGGTAAGGTAGAAGGGCCAACAAATTTTGCAGAATTACTTGAAGCAGTAGCTCAAAATAAAGAATTAAAAAGAATACGTTACATGAGTCCGAACCCGCGTGATATTGATCAGCAACTAATTGACATTATTGGCAAATACAACAATATTGAACCACATATGCATCTTCCATTACAATCTGGTTCAAACAATATTTTAAAAGCAATGCGTCGACGCCATGATCGTGAACGTTATTTAGAAATAGTTGAAGCTTTACGTGAAGCTAGACCGGAAATAACAATAACCACAGATATAATGGTTGGTTTCCCAGGAGAGACCGAGGAAGACTTTGAGGATACACTGGATTTAATGAAACAGGTTAAGTTTGATAGTGCCTTTACTTTTATTTATTCACCTAGAGAAGGTACGCCTGCGGCAGAATATGATAATCAAATAGATCAAGATACTATTACAGCAAGATTTAATCGTTTAGTGGAGCTACAAAATGCCCACAGTTTAGCTTCTAATCAATCCGTTATAGGAAAAGAAGTAGAGATTTTGTTAGAAGGAATTAGTCATGGCGATGATAATATTTTAACAGGTCGTACAGCTGACTTTAGACTGATAAATATATCTATTCCAGCAGAGATTAGAAAAAGATTACCCGAGATTGCTATTAACCAAGAAGGGCTAAACGGCGACTATTTTGAGGGGAAATATTGCCTAGTAAAATTAACAAAAGCAAAAACTTTTTCAATAGAGGGGGAGATGACCGCTTTCGATGTTAACCTTTGATGAGATAAAAGATCAAAAATTAACACCTATGATGCAACAATATGTTTCAGTCAAGGAACAGCACCCAGACTGTTTAATTTTTTACCGTTTGGGTGATTTCTATGAAATGTTTTTTGATGATGCTTTGGTAGCAGCAAAGGAGTTAGAGCTAGCTTTAACAGGCAGAGAATGCGGACTAGATAAAAGAGCACCAATGAGCGGTGTTCCACATCATGCAGCTGATAACTATATCATGAAGCTAGTAAAAAGAGGTTATAAAGTTGCAATTGTCGAACAGGTCGAAGATCCTGCTGAGGCAAAAGGAATTGTAAAAAGAGAAGTTGTAAAAATAGTCACACCAGGAACCCTAACAGACCAAGGCTATTTAGATGAGCAAAAAAACTCATTTTTAGCCTCAATACTTCAAAAAGAACATTATTATGGTTTGGCAATATGCGATATTACTACTGGCTTATTTGAAACATCAGAAATAACTTATGGCACGACAACAGAAAAACTTTTGGACGAAATTGCGAAATTTAAACCTTCAGAAATAATTTGCAATCAGACTTTTTACGACACGTCAGCTTGTAAGCACATCGAAAAAGAATATGAGCTTTCGCTGACGGTACAACCTGACAGCCACTTCGATCAAACTACTGTTGACAATTATCGTCATTTGTTTGTATTAGATCAAGATTATAGTTTATGGGCAGGTGCTAGCAGCGCATTATTGCGTTACATCGAAGAAACTCAATTTCAATTACCACAAGAAATCAATAATATTAAGCCATATAATGTTGAGCAATATATGATTCTTGATCAAACAGCAAGACGCAATTTAGAGTTAACAGAAACAATAAGGGATCGCAAGCGAAAAGGTAGTCTCTTGTGGGCTATAGATAGAACTTCAACAGCAATGGGGGCACGCTTGTTAAGAATTTGGGTTGAGCAACCTTTAATTGATATCGAGGATATTAAATTTCGTCAAAATGCTATTGCTGAACTAAAAGAAAACTTTATTGACAGACAAGAATTGATAAGACTATTAAAAAATATTTATGATTTAGAAAGATTGAGTGGTCGATTAGCATTAGGTCAAGTTAATGCCAGAGACTTGATTGCATTAATCTCTGTATTAGAGAAAATTGAACCATTAAAAAATAGTCTTTCTAGTTTCTCTGATCCATATTTGAAGAAATTATTTGAAGAATTAACATTGTTACCTAATTTGCTGGAATTGTTAAAGGAATCTATTGTAGATGATCCACCAATTACAATTACAGAAGGTGGAATAATTAAGCAAGGATTTAATCCACAAGTTGATGAATACCAAAATGCTACTAAATATGGTAAAGACTGGATTCTAAATTTAGAACAACAAGAACGAGATAAGACTGGCATTAAATCATTAAAAGTAGGGTATAATCGTGTCTTTGGTTATTACATTGATGTAAGAAAAAGCAACTTAGATAATGTACCGGATCATTATATTAGACGACAAACTCTAACAAATTCGGAACGTTATATTACTGATGAATTAAAAGAAATGGAAGAAAAAATTCTTGGTGCTGAACAGAAATTAATCAATTTAGAATATGAGTTATTTTTAAAAATTAGAGAAGAGACGATGTCTTATGTAGCCGAACTAAAAAATAATGCACAGATAATTGCTCAAATAGATGTATTATCGAGTTTAGCAGAATTAGCTGATTTAGAAAATTACTGTCAGCCGGAAGTAAATCATGAATTCGACATAAAAATAAATAGTGGTCGCCATCCTGTCGTTGAACAAATGCTTGAAGCAGGTGAATTTGTACCTAATGATGTGTATCTAAATAATTCAGATAAAAAAGTAATGATTTTAACTGGTCCCAATATGGCTGGTAAGTCAACTTATATGCGACAAACTGCATTAATTGTTTTATTAGCTCAAATTGGTAGCTTTGTACCTGCAGATTCCGCAGTTATAGGTATCACGGATCGTATTTTTACAAGGGTAGGTGCAGCGGATGATTTGGCAGCTGGTCAATCAACTTTTATGGTTGAAATGACTGAAGTTGCACAAATAATGCGAAATTCAACTTCTCGTAGTTTATTAATATTAGATGAAATAGGCCGTGGAACTGGTACTTACGATGGACTTTCAATTGCTTGGTCTGTGATCGAGCATATTGTTGATGAACAATATATAAATGCTAGAACTTTATTTGCGACTCATTATCATGAGTTAACAGATATTGTTGCAACTACGCAGGGAGTTTTTAATTGTCATATTACAGCGACAAATCAAGATGGTAAAATCAAATTTTTATATCATATAGAAGAAGGTGCCGCAGGTCAAAGTTATGGAATAGAAGTTGCTGAACTAGCTGGTGTTCCTGACTCGGTCGTTAATAGATCTAGAAATATTCTTTATCAATTAGAAAAAGATAATAAGGGGAGACGTCTAACGATTAAAAATGTAGCACGACCACTAGATGGGCAATTAGATTTGTTTTCTGCAGCCCAAACTTTTAATCAAAGTAATAAAGTAATTGAACGCTTAAAAAATATTGATATGGATTATATTAGCCCAGTTGATGCCAGAAACATTTTAGAAGAGCTGATAGCTGAAGCAAAAGGTAAAAAATAATATTTTTTTAGCATATCAATTTTAAGGAGTAAATTTTGATCCAGATTTTAGATTCTGTAACAGCAAATGGAATATCTGCTGGTGAGGTTGTTGAAAGACCAGCCTCTGTCGTTAAAGAGTTAATTGAAAACTCTCTTGATGCTGGTGCGACTATTATCCATTGTAAAATTGAACAGGGTGGTATAAAAAGAATTTCTGTTACCGACAATGGTACAGGTATGTCAGAAAGTGATGCAAAGCTTGCTTTTGAACGTCATGCTACATCAAAATTAAACAATCTCAATGATTTAGATAATTTAATAACTATGGGCTTTAGAGGCGAGGCATTAGCTAGCATTGCTGCAGTTTCAAAATTGACAATGAGAACGAGACAAATTGGTTCTGAGGAAGGTTTTGAAATTGTAATAGAAGCAGGTGAAGTTATTCGATCAGGCAGAGTTGGTTGCCCTGAAGGCACACAAATTGAAGTTTGTGATTTGTTTTACAATGTTCCTGCGCGTTATAAATTTCTTAAAAGAGATACAACTGAACAAGGATATATTAGCGATCTAATTATGCGTTTAGCTTTATCAAGGGCTGATGTATCTTTTAGATTAACTAGCAAAAACAAAGATATTATTCATACACCTGGTAACAATAATCTTTTAAGTGCTATTTATGTGTTGTTAGGTAGGGAAATAGCAGAAGCAATGCTTGAGGTAAATTACGAGTCTGAGCCAATTCAAGTAAGTGGTTACGTAGCTAGTTCAAAGATTGCAAGAGGCAATCGCAGTAGACAAATTTTATTTGTCAATGGTAGAAACATTCAATCAAAAGTTATAACGGCGGCTATAAATGAAGCTAGTAAAACCTGGTTTATGAAAGGAAAATTTCCTATACTTGTAATTAATATAAGTGTTCCCTTACATTTAGTAGATGTAAATGTACATCCACAAAAAATAGAAGTTCGATTTTGGGATGAACAAAAGATTTTTCATAGTGTATATCACGCCTTAAGAAAAGCTTGGGAGGAAAATTCACATATTTATCAAGGTGAAATTGTTAGTAAAAAGAATGACACTTTTGAGCCAATTTCAACAAAAAAGCTTGGAACAGGTCAAACTTATCCAAAGCAGAATAAAAATAAAGAGCAAAAAGAGCAACTTGAATTTAGACAAATTTATACTCCAGATTTAAAAATAAATGAAAAAGAGTCTGAACAAAGGAAATCTAGCAAGTCAGAAGCTGTTTCATTAAGTGATTCTGGTAGCAATATACAAACAAATTTTACTGAGAGAATAGATCAACAAGATCAGGCAAAAGTATTTATTAATCAGGAAGAATTTATTTCTGATTCTAGACAGAAATCTAATCATACAAATATCGAGTCTGAGTTGGCTTTTTTATCAAATGCGAGATTAATTGGCCAGGTATTTCAAACATATTTATTGTTAGAATATGAAGATAAATTTGTTATTATTGATCAACATGCTGCCCATGAAAGAATTTTGTATGAAGAACTTTATGAAACATACTTAAAAAATAAGAATTTGAGTGTTAATAGACAGAGTTTACTTTCGCCTTTAACTCTAAAACTTACTCCAACCGAAATAGCATTAGTTCAAGAAAATAAGGAAGAGATTCTACACTTAGGTTTCGAGGTAGATGAATTTGGGGATGATACAATAATAATCCGTTCAGTCCCAGATACTTCTGCAGGTAAAATTAACATTCAATCATCATTTGAAGCTATCCTTGATTCGCTAATTGATGGTAGTTTTTTTCGGGAAGATAAACGTGATGAATTGTTATATACTGTAGCTTGCAAAGCAGCTGTTAAAGCGCATGACAAATTGAGTTATCAAGAAATGAAACAACTTATCGAGGATTTAATTCCATTAAAAAATCCTTTTCATTGTCCTCATGGTAGACCGTTAATTATTACCCTAACTAGACAAGATTTTGACAAGTTATTTAAGAGAATAATTTAACAATAAATTTATTATTTATTTTACAGAAAAATTGTGAGAAATATGACTAAACAAAAACAAGAAGTTATTGTTATCTGTGGTCCAACAGCTTCAGGTAAATCAGAAGTAGCCTTTCAATTGGCAAAAAAAATTAATGCCGAAATTATTTCTGCAGATTCAATGCAAATATACAAGGAAATGGACATAGGAACTGCCAAAATATCGTCTGATCAAAATTCTATTGTTAAACATCATATGATAAATATTGTTGAGCCAACAGAAACATATAGCGTAGCCATGTATAGCGAACAGGCTACTAAGGTAATTAGAGATGTATTAGATAAAGGAAAAAATGTTATAGTTTGTGGTGGAACTGGCCAATATATTAATGCATTACTCGATGGTCTTATTTTTATTGACATACCTGTCAATGAAAAATTACGAAATGAATTATCGCATACAATAAATGAGGAAACTAAAGAAAAATGGCATCAAGAGATTCTAAAATTAGATCCCGAATCTGCAAAAAGAATCAATGTAAATGATTTAAAAAGGGTACGTCGGTTTTTCGAAGTATATTTGAGTAGTAAAATGACACAAAGCGAGATTAATAAAAAATCTAGATCAAAAGGTCCAGATTTTAATTTTATTAGCTTTTATCTTAAACCTGACCGTGAACAGCTGTATGAAAGAATTAATAAAAGAACAGAAAATATGTTTAGCCAAGGTTTGGCTTCAGAAGTTGAATATCTTCTAAACAAGTATCCTAAAATTGAAAACTGTCAAAGCTTTCAAGCAATCGGTTATAAAGAAACGGTCGCATTTGTTAGAGGCCACCAAACTCAAGCAGAAACAATTGACCATATTTCTAAATCAACAAGAAATTATGCTAAAAGACAATATACTTGGTTTAATGCTAGAGATGATTTAGTAGAAGTAGAAAATAATTATTTAGAAGAAATTCTCAATGAAGTTTAGTTAGTTTTGCTTTTTAAACATTTTAGTCTTTCTTGATAATTCTTTTTGTGCAATTAATACATTTCTCTAAGGCAATATTGTTCAATAAAAATGTATCAATTTGTGACAAAAGGTTGTATTATTTTATAGCAATTACATTATTTTATTAATTAAATGAAAAATCAACTAATATTTCTTAAAATTAACAATATTCAAAAAATTACAAAAAGTTTCGATGAATACTTCAGTTATTAAATGATAATGTAATAAGCAAAGTAATTATTATTAATTACTAAATATTAGTTAGTTAATTAAATTTATTCTGGAGGAAGACATGAAAAAAGAAATTAAAGAAAGTATCAGTAGTAATCGCAGAATGCAAGATAGCTTTTTAAATTTTTGCCGTAAGGGAGAAATAAAAGTTGTTCTAGAAATGAATAACTCATCAATTTCAGAGGGATATATCATAGGATTTGATCAAGATAGTATTGTCCTAGATATTCACGGTAGCCAACATTTATATTTTTTAAACTCAATTAGTTGTATTAAACCTAAGGAAGAAGTAAATTACATTTTTAATGAGGCATATCGAAGCAAAAAATCTTTAAAGAGTTACTCTAAGGACACCACGTACTATTCCTAGAATTTTACAATCATCTGAGAAAAAGGGAATAGGCGAGTAAGCAGAGTTCTTAGGAAACAGATATGGCCGGCCTTTAACAACACCTAATTCTTTAACTGTTGCTTCGTCTTCAATTAATCCAACGATTATATCACCAAATTGTGCGGTATTCTTTTTTTCTACAAAGACAATATCTCCGTCTACGATTGCAACATCTTGCATTGAATCGCCCTTGATTCTTAATGCATATACATCTTGATATTTGTCAAAATATTCTGGGACAGGAATATAATCTTCGATATTTTCATTGGCGAGAATTGGAGAACCGGCGGTAATTTGACCAAGCAAAGGTGCAGATTTGAATTGATTTTTTGAACTCTCTTGTTCTGGAATAACAATTGCGCGTCTCTTACCATCACTATATGTTATTCTACCGTCTTTGTTTAAGTGATTAAGATGATTATGAACGGTAGATGTTGATTTGATGCCTACACCATTACAAATATCACGCACTGATGGAGAATAACTTTTTTCTTCAATATATTTCTTAATAAATTGGAAGACTTTTTCTCTAGTTTCATGTACATTTGCTTTAGTGTATTTGTATTTTGCTGCCATCTTATTCTCCAGTATTTTACAATAGTTTAGATCGGCTATTTATCGTCGATCAATAATTGCAATTAATAAATCTAATTAATAAAAATATAACAGAACGATTGTTCGCTGTCAAACAAAATGAATTCAAAACCGTTTACATTAATTAATACAGAAAAAATTCTTAGTGAATCCAAGTTTTTATAACAATTTCTAATTTGATAGTATATTTGTAGAGGTTGCAAATTGCTCTATATATATTGCTCTATATATATTGTATTTAAATAGGAAAATGGAACTTTTTAACTGTTAATTAATAAACATTTGTCAAAAAAATAGAAAAACAGATAATAAACTATATTAACTTTTGTTTTGTACCGAAATAAAATACAATTTACATTGATGATAAAGATGACAAATTTAAATTAATAATTATCTGAGAAATAATCCGAGGTTTTTTATGAAATTAACTCCTAAACGCGTTGATCTCAATGATTCAAGTAAGGAAAAAATCCAAAATAACAATTCTGATAATAAAATAAGTAATTCAAGAAAATTTATAACTTCTGATCTAAATTTAGAAAAAAATCTTGAAAAACAGTCTTTAGGATCCAATCAGAATTTTTCTAATGATGAGACCATCGTTAAAGAAAATCCTACGGCATATTCTACTGAGGAATTACAAAAGTTGTTAAAGAAAAACAAACAAAAAAATCACTTAGCTACTAAGTCAACAAAGGAAAATGATTCAAAGCCTTGGGAAGTAGATAGAAAAAATGGCGCTAAAGTTTATGAACTAATTGGTTATACAACTGCGGGAAAAATAAATCAAAAGAGTGATCGCGAGAATCGGCAATACTTTATTAAGAGAATTTTAATATTAGTTTTGTTAATTTCAATTTTAATCCTAACTTTGATCATAATAAATCCATTTAAGGAAAATTCTGAATGGAAGCGAATTTTAGGTATAGACAGTTATCTAAAAAACAGCGAACAGGAAGAAATTGAAATAAATATTATAGATACTGACGAAGATAATCTGGAAACATCATTAGAAGATGAAAATAATTAAGAAACCCTTAATTTGATACGCTGAACTTCGCAAAATTATTATTTTGCGAAGTTCGTTATTTTTAAATACTGATACGCTTCGTATATAACACTTCTTCTGCAATAGTTAATCATCGATAATTTGAGGAAAACTTATCCCTGATCGAGGCAGATGAATTATAGAAATTTGGCCGTCCTTCCACACATCAGGTCTTTTCCATGACACCCATTCAGCCAGTTCGGCTGGCCAAGCGCCAGGTGGATAGAAATAGATCTCATCGCCAGGTTGAATAAAGCCGAGGGGATCTTTGTTGATATCTTTATAGATACGGCGTGTTTCATATAAAATAACTTCTTCGCCAACTGGTCCTCTGGACATAACATCGGCAATTTTTGCCTTAATAATTCCTTCGTCTAACTGTTCTAGTTCCTCCATTTTTACTTCATATAGAGTTATCTTAGTTGTTCCATCGGGATAATTTGGACTAGAATCATCATATGTATAAAGTGCATAATGACCTCTTAATCGATTTGTTGGAGTTAGCTCGAGACTATTATTGGCATAACCGGCTCCGTCAATACTTCGATAATCACCTACATAGTTTTGTAACAAGTCAGTTGAATTCTGTTCTCCAACTTGTAAATCATCTTCGACTGTAGGTTCCTGTGACTTGTTAATTGAACTTTCTTTGGAATTGTCAGCATCTTGTTCAGATTCTTTGGAATTGTCAGCATCTTGTTCAGATTCTTTGGAATTGTCAGCATCTTGCTCAGATTCTTTGGAATTGTCAGCATCTTGCTCAGATTCTTTGGAATTGTCAGCATCTTGCTCAGATTCTTCATTCGCATCCGCATCCTCTTCTGTTGTTTCTTTAGTATATTCAAAAGCAGCTTCAACGGCATTTTTGGCATTTGCAATTTTAAATCCCTCTCCACCGTCAAAATCAACACCACTTTCTATGATTATGTTTTTTACTTCTGCGCCAGAGAGATCTGGATTCGCAGATAAAACCAAGCCTGCTATACCTGTAACATGAGGTGTTGCCATTGATGTTCCCTGCTTAATGCCATATCCACCTCTAATTGTACTTTGTATAGAAACACCTGGTGCTAAAATATCAACCCGCTCACCAGACTGACTGAAAGGTGCAATTTCATAGCCATTATGCACCTTATTTCCTCCGATAAATCCTAAAATTGCTCCCTCTTTACGTGTGCCCAAATTTTCTACCGCTCCAACTATAATAATGCGATCTTTGACATCTTTTTTATTAATAGCTGCAAAAAGGTTATGACTTGTGTCGACATTACCAGCATCTAAACGTCCATCCTCGGAGATAGGTTTATCTAAATCATCTTTATAACGTTCAAAATACTGCCTGGTTTTTTCATCTGCTTCACCTTTTTTATATGCTTCATAATCCTCAGAACTATAGTACATGTACTCACTTTCTTCATCGTAGTCATTCTTTAGATAATATTTGTGTGGACTATCAGTAGCATTCTGATTACCCGCTGCTGCACAAATAACGAATTCATAACCTTGATCCATGATTCTTTGAAGGAAATTCGCTAAAGCATTAGAAAAAATATCTAGGTTTTTTAATGCAACTTTGCAACCACGTGAAGCATTAAATTCTAAGTCATGCATAGACATGCTTACGTTGATAACAGAGCATTCCTTTTCCCCGATTAAATGCCATAAAAACACATTATGGTCTTGAGTAGTGGTTAGTCTTCCTAAGAAGGATACACCATACAAGTTTGTTTTAGGAGAAACGCCAGTGACCCCTATTTCATTATCAAACGTCGCTGCAACTATGCCAGCTACATGGGTTCCATGGTCAGACCATTCTAGATCTGTATCCTGATTTGTATCCTGATCAGATGTAATGCCTGGAGCTAGTTCGTTTTGTAGGGGCTGTTCCATAAAAACCAAGTCTTCATGCCGATCATCAAACATGCCGTCCATAATACCTATGTTTACAGATTGAAACTTATCCCTATGACCCCAAGCTGCAGGAGCTTCGATTGCTTCCATTCCCCAATTCTCATCATCAGGAACATCTTCCCATAATTTTTTCCACTCAGAATCATTTGGAAAATAATTTGTTTCCAGTTCCATTACATAATTAGGAGAAGCATAGACTACCCAACTAAATTGCTCTAATTCGTCAACTAAAGAAGAAATTTCATTGTATGAATATGTATCATCAAATAGTATTTGATACTCCGCAATTTTAGTTAGTTCACCTACAATATTAGCATCATACTCTACTAGATATTCTTCAAGTTTTGGTCTATCACTAGTAGATTCTAAAACAACTAAAACCTCATTATTTACAAAATCTATTCCTTCTTCTCTTACAAAATTAGCTTCCGAAGATTCATAATAGACTATTCCTTCAAGATCCGTAGGAGGTATATCTTTTTTTATCTCATATGAAGAACTGTTAAATCCAAGTATATCTGCAACTACAGGAATATCTACAATCTCAAAATAAACAAGACCAGTAACTATTCCAAGTAGAATAAAAATCGTTAAAAAGAATGTTAAGAAAAAGTAACCAATATTCTTGCCTACTGAGGAAGTAGATCGTTTTTTCGTCTGCTGATTATTTGGTATTGGTGGCAAATTGGGATGGGGTGCTTGGTTTTCATTATTTTGAAAACTAGGCTGGTAGTGATATTCATAATATGTGCCAGAACTCTCTGGTTCAGATAAGTTAGACAGTTCTTCAGCATCACAATCTAGACACAGCTTAGTCTTTTCATCTAATCTCAAACCACAATTTGGACAAAACTTCTTCATACTTTACCCTCCAAAGTGTTATAAAGTCAGTTTAACATATTCAAAATCTATATTTAAGTTGAATTATAAAATTTGCTAATAGATTTTAATAAATATCATTTAATAGTATGTAATTAAAAAAATGTTTTGTGTTATAATGATTGTCTCTGTTTAGTATTAAAAAGTTAGAAAGATTTATCGATTTGCAATTAATAACTTATCATTTTTATTTGTAGTAAATTGATTTTTATATTTGCGGATAAACAATTTATGAAAAATGTTCTTTTTATTTTTAGTAATCGTGCTGGCTATATTCCTGCAAATGTTTTTGATTCTCTTGGAGAATTTAAAAAAAAGAACACTGATTTTTCAATAGAGATTTTTATTACAAAACATGCGCAAGATCTGACCGATAAAATTTTTTCTTTTGTTACAAAACATCCTGATGGCATCATAGTTGTTGCTGGTGGTGATGGTAGTTTAAATGAAGCTACAAATGCTCTGGTGAATTTAAATTCAACGGCTTCTCTATGTCCTATCCCTTTTGGAACAGCTAATGATTTTTGCAAAATTCTTTATCAAAACTTTGATTTTTCTAAGTTTTTAGACAATTTTAATAACTTAAAAACAAGGAAGATAGATTTGCTTTCTATCAAAGGTAAATTACGTCTGTTAGGCAATGGTCCAGAGAATGTTAATGATAAACATAAGAATTGTATTAATCAAGCCTACATCTTAAATGTAGCAAGTTTTGGTTTTGATTCTGAGGTGCTCAAATCAGCTTATGAGTATATGGTTAAGTATCCAAAGATCAAAGGTAATGGCTATTATTTAGGTGTAATCAAAAATTTCTTGAAGAAAAAATTGAAGACCTGGCAAGTTAAATTTAGCATTGATGGCAAGAAGTTAGAGGAAGAAGTTTTGCTTTCCGCTCTATGTAATGGTGCTTATTATGGTAATGGGTTCAATCCAGCCCCTAATTTTGATCTTTTTGATGGCAGATTAAATTATGTTATTGCACCGAGATTTTCACATGTACAATTTGCCAGGCTTGCTCTTAAATACAAGTCAGGTAAAGTATTAGAAATTGATCAGGTAAAGCATGGATTTGCCAAACATGTTCGCGTTAAAAGTTTGAATGATTTTCCTATAATCGCTAATTATGATGGTATTCTTTTTGAGTCATCTGAGTTTGAAATCCAAGTGATTGAAAAAGCTCTGTCTATGACATTTGTGGGAGACTTTGCTCACAGATTATTGTAATACTTAATTTTTATTCTTAATTATGTTAATAAAATTGTCTACAAAACCTGCTGTAAATCCCCATAATGTATATTCCGCCACTTCTTTTGGTAAGCAATAAAAAGGAACTTTTCTATCAAATGCATAAAAAGGATACTTTATACCACCCTTTATAAGATGAAAAGGAAAATCAGCCTCGGGATCAACTTTGATCGGAATATCAAAATATTCAGGTTGATTTGTTAAAAAATAATTTAAAGGGACTGTAAAAACATCATCTACTTCATGTTTATCAGGTTTTAGATCTGCAAGCTCAGTGTTATTTAAAATACCAACAAAACAATACACAACATGATTCTCACTTGCAGTAAAATCAATTTCACCAATAATTTCAATATTATCAGGCTTAACGCCTAACTCCTCTACTGTTTCGCGAATAGCAGCCTCTTCTTTGGTTTCACCAATTTCAATACCACCGCCTGGAAAAGAAGTTTCACCAGGCTGACTAATTGAGTTGCCCCTGACTTCAAAAATAATGTGCCACTCGCCTTCAATCTCAATCAACAGTAGCATGACAGATGCCTTGCGAGGATTGCCAAAGATTCCAGCTTGATGATTTTCAATTAATTTAACAATTTTGTTTTTATCAATCATGAATTGTATCCGTAAGTATTCTTTTCAAATTTATCTTAGTTTGTTATATAAATATTCTTAGATTTATCTTAAACAAGTTTCCAAGCTTAACGCTTACCTTTGTCATAAATTTCACCCAAAGCTCTGGGGGCTCTATTTCTTTTTGAAAAGAATATGAGTAATAATAAAGTCAAAATATAAGGTAAGGTCATAGTTAAGTCTAAATAGCTACTAGATAATTGTAGGAATTTCGCTAATTCATTTCCACCAGATCTAGCAAAACCAAAGATTAAGCAAGCAACAAAAGTTGGCATAATCTTCCAGTTTCCAAAAATTAAAGCAGCGATCGCTAAATAACCATAACCCATATAAATTGCAGGTGAAAAATTCGCAGAAATGGAGTAAGCAAAGCAAATACCGCCTACGCCTGACAATGCCCCGGATAACACAACTGCCTTAAATCTAACTTTTTCAACATCTATCCCTGCAGCATCTACTGCCTGAGGATTGTCTCCGCATGCTCTTAAATGCATGCCAAATGCAGATTTATACAATAAATACCAAGTAACTGCTAATAAAGCAATGATTATAATATTAAAAGTGTAAAAATTGTCAAAAACAGCTCCGATGATAGGAATATCTTTTAAAACTGGAATAGAGATTCTAGGGAAAACACCGATTTGAAATTTGTCAGATGGCTGTTCAAAAAAGTTTTGATTAATTTGTCTTGTCAAAAATGTCGTAATTGCTTGAGATAAGATATTAATTACAACCCCTGCAATAACTTGATTTGATTTAAATTTAATACATAATAATGCAAATAAAGTAGCATAAAGAGCCCCTCCTAAAGCAGCCATGATGATCGATAAGTAGATTGGTATATTGGAATTTTGGGAGAAATGTCCTCCTAAAAAAACAATAAACAATGCACCAGAAAATGCTCCAAAACCCAACAAGCCTTCTAGTGCTAGATTTGTTACTCCACTTCTTTCGCTATAAATGCCACCTATAGCAATAATTAATAAAGGTAATGCAAATGCTAAACCATCAATAATGATTGTTTTATACATATTATTTACCACCTTTTCTATATCTCGCACCAAAGACTTCTTTCATGTAGGAACTCATGGCACTAAACAACAAAATGATACCGCTTATTACTGCTGCAATTTCCTGTTCGACTCCTGAAACTGACCTCATATATGTTCCACCTCGATCAATAATTGTTATTAACAAAGAGGAAAATATTATTCCAATTGGATTATTGTTACCAAGTAAAGAAACAGCGATAGAATCAAAGCCAATCGAACTTAATTGATTAGGGAAAATGGAAGCTCGATACCCTAAATAAAATGTTACTCCTGCAAGACCAGCTAATGCACCAGAGATTGCCATGATCATGATAATTCTATGATTTACTTTTATGCCTGCGTATAATGCAGCATTTTGATTTAATCCTATTGCTGAGATTTCAAAACCTTGATCCGTTCTGTTCATATAGAAATGCATGAAAATAGCTACAAGAATTGCTATTACAAAGAAAATTGGGATTCGCATTTTATATGGACCAATTTCAACATTCATCAAAGTTAATCTTGCATTTTCTCCGATAACTCGGCTTTGTCTTGTGACAGGATCGACATATTGAGTGATGATGAAAAAACTAATAACATATTGAAAAATATAATTAAGCATTATCGATGAAACGACTTCACTAATGTTAAATTTTACTTTTAAGAAACCTATTAGAGCTCCGACTAAGGAACCAAGAATTATTCCAATTATTACCACAAGTGTTTTCGAAATAAATGGATTTAGTTCTTTTGCATAACCTATAGTAATAGTCGCAACAAAACCTGAGATCAACATTTGTCCAGAAACACCTATATTAAATAAACCACCCTTCATAGCAATAGATACAGCTAAGGCGGCAAATAACATTGGTGTCATAATATCAAGAGTTTCCATAAAATCAGTTACTTGACCTTGATATGCAGCNTAATTATCTTTTGGTAATGCTCCTGCTCCTTGCATTAACCCTTTNAGAGCAAGGATTGGATTTTGTCCCANTAAGAAAATAATGATCGCAGATAAAATCAAACTAATAATAACCGCAAAAATTGGAATTGAGATAAATTGATATTTTGNATTACCAAGTAAATTAAAAATTGGATTTTTATTTTTTACAGTTTTATTAGGCATTTTTGGCTACCCCCATCATNGCTTCTCCGATTTCTTCACGGCTAATATCTTTTGCATCTGCGATGCGCTGAATCTCACCATTATAGATAACACCAATTCGATCAGATAAGGCAATTATTTCATCTAATTCTAAAGAGATAAGTAGTATGGCTTTACCCCTATCTCTTTCAGCAATTATTTTTTGGTGTACAGCTTGAATAGCTCCAATGTCTAATCCTCTTGTAGGTTGTACAAATATAAGTAAATCAGAATCTAGATCAATTTCTCGAGCAATAATTGCTTTTTGCTGATTACCGCCACTCATAGAACGTACGATGGTGTCTTTACCTTTACCTGCCCTAATATCAAAATTATCAATTAACTTATCTGCATGATTAAAAATAGCCTCATCATTTAAGATATGGCGATTTGAGTAGGGTTCATGATAGTATGATTTGAGGACTAGGTTATTTGCTAAAGAAAACTCTAGGACTAGACCGTAAACCTGCCTATCTTCTGGAATATATGAAATACCTTGCTCTGTTCTTTCACGAATAGATAGCTCATTTATTTTTCGATTTTTAAGAAAAATTTCACCGCTATCTATTGGTAATAAGCCGGCTATAGCATCTGCTATTTCCATTTGTCCATTACCTGATACACCAGATAAAGAAAATATTTCACCTGCATGTACTTGAAAAGACACGTCTTTAACAATTTTTACATCAAACATATTTTTCAAGAAAAGATTTTTGACATCAAGAATAACTTCACCTTTGACGCTGTCTTCTTTTGCTACATCTAATGAAACATCCTTACCTACCATTAAATTTGCCATTGTTTGAGTGGAGGTTTCTTTGACATCTAAAACATCAATTAGTTTACCGTTTCGAAGAATAGCACAACGATCTGCTACTTGTTTAATTTCATCTAACTTATGAGATATAAGGATTATCGTTTTTCCAGCTTCTTTTAAGTTTCGAATTATTTCTAGCAAAAACTCTATTTCTTGTGGTGTTAGCATTGCAGTTGGCTCATCAAAAATTAGAATTTCTGCTTCTCGATAAAGCATTTTTAGGATTTCAACTCGTTGTCTAGTTGAAACATTCACATCTTCAATCACATCAGTTGGGTTAACATCTAAGCCATATTCTCGGGACAGATCACTAATCTTTATATCCGTCCCTTTAATATCTACCATTGGTATGCCTATCATACTTTTTTTAGGCTCAATACCCAAGACGATATTTTCTGTGATAGTAAAATTTTCTACTAGCTTGAAATGTTGATGCACCATACCAATACTAAGTTCTGTGGCATGTCGAGGTGATTTGATTTTAGTTTTTTTGCCTCTTAAATATATTTCGCCTTCGTCTGGTTCATACATGCCAAATAGCATGCTCATTAGAGTTGATTTTCCAGCACCATTTTCACCTAATAAAGCAAAAGTTTCTCCAGCTTTAATTTGTAAGTTGATTGAGTCATTAGCAATGACACCCGGAAATCTCTTTGTTAGATGGCGAAATTCGATAATATAATCATAATCTTTAGCCATATATCCCCTCATAATCTAATTTGCGTATGAATAAAGAATGCTTATAGTTTAACATAAAAAAGAAAAAGAGAATCTACAAAATCAGCAAATTCTCTTGTCTTTTAACAATTTATCGATTGTTTTTATGATTATTTTTATAGCCCTGGGAAACTTTCTACCGTTTCTTCACTAAAGTTAGATGGAGGTACTATACTTCCGTCTTTTAGTCCTTCTAAAGCTTCATCTAATTTAGCAATAGTTTCATCGGATAATTGATGACGCCCTTCATCTTTAACGTATGAGACTGAATCAGAGTCAGCACCAAGCAATTCATTTTTCCCAACAAAACTTCCATTTGCGATTGCTTCTAATTGACGTTCAACGTTTAAATGCATTACTTTTAGCACGCTAGTTAAAACAATATTTTCATCACCATTAATACCATCATCAAATTGATCAACATCACAACCGATGACCATAGCATTACCAGATTCTTTTACTGCAGTGAAAACACCATTACCTGCACCACCTGCAGCTACAAGCATAACGTCAACTCCTTCAGCCAATAATGCTTCACCAACAACTTTACCTGCAGCTTGATCAGCGAAATCACCAATATAGTTACCGCCAACATTTTCACCAGTTACATCTTGACCAGCATATGAAGCCAATTCAACAACTTCTGCACTTGCGCCTAAATGTTCATTAGCATATGCAACACCTGCTTCAAAACCGTATTGATAGTTAACATTACTTGGATAGGCAACACCATTTACAACTGCAACTTTATTTGTTTTTGTTTCAAGTGCAGCTGCAATACCAGCTAAGAAACCACCTTCTTGCTCTTTAAATGTCATTGCATAAATATTTTCGTATTCAGCTTCACCTTCACCAGCCTCTGCATCTAGTGGGAAAGAGTCAACCAAAATAAATTTTTTATCCGGATTTTCAACAGCTGCTGTTGAGATACCAGCAAATTGGAAACCTGGTGTTATGATTACATCATAGTCACCTACTACAGAGGATGCAGTTGGGACTGCATTTGCTTCATCTGTCTCTTTAATGTCATTTACAGTGCTATCAGGATTGTTAGCAATAAAGTTTTGAATCCCAATGTAATTGTCTTGATTAAATGATCCATCATCAACACCAGATGGACTTGAAACGATGACTATATCGAGGCCATCAGCAGATCCTTCTGTAGCTTCACCTTCTTCGGCTTCTTCTGCTACTTCTTCCGCTTCTTCTTCACCTTCGTCTTCAACTACTTCGGAATCGCCCTCTGGAGCATCAGGTTCTTCTACATCACCATTAGAACCTCCACAAGCCGAAACCGCACCAATTAACATAATCATAGCTAATAATAAAGCTAAGAGTTTCTTATTCATTTTTTTCCTCCTTGTTTGCATAGTATTGCAATAAAATGCATTATAATTAGGGCTTGCTGCATGATTCCAAAGGGCTGAAATACAAGTGTTTCAGGTGCATTTATGGTAAAATAGATGCAAAGAAAATAAGCATAGCACATCAAATAGC